>Ga0209066_10000783_pt1 | contig 45362 bp, 61 predicted proteins | sample All_14_2_FD_187198 | JGI IMG/M metagenome (GOLD analysis project Ga0209066, IMG submission 187198) | Freshwater microbial communities in response to fracking from Pennsylvania, USA - Allegheny Zone_MetaG_DW_15 (SPAdes) (version 2) ... | reverse complement strand
GCACCGAGATGGTCATGCCTGGCGACAACGTCGAGATCCGCGGTGAGCTCATCGGCCCCATCGCCATGGAGGAGGGCCTGCGCTTCGCCATCCGCGAGGGCGGCCGCACCGTTGGCTCAGGTCGTGTCACGAAGATCATCAAGTAGGCTTCTTGAAGGCCGTACAAGACGGAGGTAAGTGAGTTGGCGAACCAGAAGATCCGCATCCGGCTCAAGGCGTACGATCACGAGATCGTGGACAAGTCCACGAAGCTGATCGTCGAGACGGCGCAGAAGACCGGCGCCAAGGTCGCGGGCCCGATCCCGCTGCCGACCGAGCGCAACCTGTACTGCGTCATACGCTCGCCGCACGTGAACAAGGACAGCCGCGAGCATTTCGAGATGCGGACGCACAAGCGCCTCATCGACATCCTCGAGCCCACCGCCAAGACGGTCGACTCGCTGATGCGTCTCGACCTGCCTGCCGGCGTGGACATCGAGATCAAGCTCTAGGTACACTCCGGGGCTCCGCCCCGGTTGATGAAGCGCGGTCCTCTGGGAGGCGTCGCATACGGCGGCGTTCAGGGTCCTACAGACCGCACGGAAGAAAGGCAAGGAGATGGCAACTGCGATTCTCGGAAGGAAGCTGGGCATGACCCAGGTCTGGTCCGATGACGACCGGCTGATCCCGGTCACCGTCATCGAGGCTGGCCCCTGCGTGGTCTCCCAGGTCCGGACCGATGCTCGCGACGGCTACCGCGCCGTGCAGCTCGCGTTCGGGGACGTCAAGGAGTCCCGCTCCAACAAGCCCATGACCGGCCACTTCGCGAAGGCCGGTACCACCCCCAAGCGATTCGTCGCTGAGGTGCCGATGGGCGATGGCGACGAGGTCAAGCTCGGGCAGACCGTCACGGTCGAGGGCTTCGAGCCCGGCCAGTCCGTGCACATCACGGGCACCAGCAAGGGCAAGGGCTTCGCTGGCGTCATGAAGCGCCACAACTTCCGCGGTGGTCCCGGTGGTCACGGGTCTCACGCACATCGTGAGCCGGGCTCGGTCGGCCAGTGCGCGACTCCGTCGCGTGTGTTCAGGGGCGTGCGCATGCCGGGTCACATGGGTGGCGACACCGTCACGATCCGCAACGTCCAGGTGGTTCGCGTGGACGCCGAGCAGAACCTGATGCTCGTGAAGGGCGCCGTTCCCGGTGGCAAGGACAGCCTGCTGACGATCCGCCTCGCATAAGCGGCGGAGCGTCGGTTCGCAATAAGGAGCAGATGAGATGGCAACTGTGGAAGTGAAGGACAGCACAGGCAAGAAGGTGGGGCAGGCCGACGTCGCTGATGCGGTGTTCGCGATCGAGCCCAACTCCTTCGCCGTGCATCAGGTGGTCCGCAGCCAGATGGCTGCCCGCCGCCAGGGCACGCATAGCGTCAAGGGTCGGAGCGACGTTTCCGGCGGTGGCGCCAAGCCGTGGCGCCAGAAGGGCACCGGCCGCGCCCGCCAGGGCTCGATCCGTGCCGGCCAGTGGAAGGGCGGCGGTGTCATCTTCGGCCCGACCCCGCGCAGCTACGCGTTCAAGGTGCCGAACAAGGTCATCAAGCTTGCGATGCGCAGCGTGCTTTCGGCCAAGAATGCCGAGGGTGAGCTCTATGTGATCGACAGCTTCGGCCTGGACGAGCCCTCGACGAAGAAGGCCGCCGCGGCTCTGCAGGCACTCGGTATCGACCGCAAGGTCACCGTGGTTGTCGACAACGACGACATCAACGCTATGCTGTCGCTGCGCAACCTCGAGCGCGTGCGCGTGATCGCTGCCGCCGAGGCCAATACGTACGACCTCGTCGACAACACCTCGCTCGTGTTCACGAAGCCCGCGCTGATGTGGCTTGAGGGGGTGCTGAGCTGATGCAGGCGCATGACGTCATCATCCGGCCGATCGTGTCGGAGAAGAGCTACGACCTGATGGAGCAGAACCGGTATACGTTCGAGGTCCTGAAGACCGCCAAGAAGGAACAGATCGCCCAGGCGATCACCGAGATCTTCGGTGTGACGGTCACCAAGGTGAACACCATGAATGTATCTGGTAAACCGCGCAGACTCCGGTACAATAGGGGGCTGTCGCGCTCATGGAAGAAGGCGATCGTCACCCTTAAGGACGGGGACACGATCGATCTGTTCGCCGGAAGGTAAGCCCCGGTACTCCCGTGCGTGCGGGAGTACGGCGGCTGATGGAGCCGCCCGGCACCGTGGTAGCAGGAAGGTCCGGCGTCAGGCCGCTCGGAGCATGAACGGCTCCGGGTCCCAAGCGGTCAGGCAATCGGAACGAAGGAGAGATGATGGGACTCAAGAAGTACAAGCCGACCTCACCGGGTCGTCGTTTCCAGACGGTCGCCGATTTCTCGGAGATCACCTCGACGACGCCCGAGAAGTCGCTGCTGGAGCCGCTGCCCCAGAAGGGCGGCCGCAACAACAATGGCCGGATCACCACCCGTCACCAGGGCGGCGGCCACAAGCGCCAGTACCGCAAGATCGACTTCAAGCGCAACAAGGACGGGATCCCGGCCAAGGTCGCTACCATCGAGTACGACCCCAACCGCTCCGCCCGCATCGCGCTGCTGCACTACGCTGACGGCGAGAAGCGCTACATCCTCGCCCCGGAGAAGCTGCGCGTCGGCGATGCGATCATGTCCGGCGTTGGCGCGGACATCAAGCCTGGCAACGCCCTGCCGCTTGAGAGCATCCCCACCGGTACCGTTGTCCACGCGATCGAGCTGCAGCCTGGTCGCGGCGCGGCCATCGCACGCTCGGCCGGCACGTCCGCCCAGCTGATCGGCAAAGAGGGCCCCAACGCGATCCTGCGTATGCCCTCATCGGAGATGCGCATGGTGCCGCTGACCTGCCGCGCCACCGTCGGCGAGGTCGGCAACAGCGAGCACGGCAACATCTCGATCGGCAAGGCCGGTCGTAACCGCCACCTCGGCAAGCGCCCGACGGTGCGTGGTACCGCGATGAACCCGGTCGACCACCCGCACGGTGGTGGCGAGGGCAAGAACAAGACCGCTGGTCGTCACCCTGTGACGCCGTGGGGTGTCCCCACCAAGGGTCACCGCACGCGTGCGAAGCACAAGGCGTCCGACCGGATGATCATCCGCCGCCGCAAGAAGTAGCGGGAGAGGGAGCAATCGATGAGCAGAAGTCTGAAGAAGGGACCCTACGTCGAGCCGCGGCTCCTGAAGCGTATTCAGGACATGAACGAGGCTGGCGAGAAGAAGGTCATCAAGACCTGGTCGCGTGCCTCCACCATCTTCCCCGAGATGGTCGGACACACGGTAGCCGTGCACGACGGCCGGAAGCACGTCCCGGTGTACGTGACCGAGTCCATGGTCGGCCACAAGTTCGGCGAGTTCTCGCCGACGCGCACGTTCCGTGGCCACGCGGACGACCGGAAGAAGGGCAAGCGCTAATGGAAGCAAGAGCTACGGCGAAGTACGTGAGGGTGAGCCCTCGTAAGGCGCGTGAGGTCGTGGATCTCGTCCGCGGCAAGTCCGTGCCCGACGCTGAGGCGATCCTCAAGTTCACCCCGCGTGCTGCCGCGGAGGTCGTGGGCAAGGTCGTGCACAGCGCGGCCGCCAACGCCGAGAAGCAGCACCGCATCAAGCCTGAGACGCTGTATGTGTCCGAGGCGTTCGTCAATGAAGGTCCGACGATCAAGCGCATCCGCCCTCGCGCCATGGGCCGTGCGTTCCGCATCAACAAGCGCACGAGCCACATCACGGTGGTCGTGAAGCAGCGAGAGGAGGCGTAAGGCGCATGGGTCAGAAAGTCTATCCCGTCGGGTTCCGTCTCGGCATCACTGAGGAGTGGCGGAGCCGCTGGTACCAGGACAAGGGTTACAGCCAGACCCTGGCTGAGGACCTCGCGCTCCGCAAGTACCTCAAGGCGAAGCTGCGCCGCGCGGCCGTCTCGCGTATCGACATCGAGCGCAAGGGCGACAAGGTGTTCGTCGAGGTCTGGACCGCGCGTCCGGGCATCGTCATCGGCAAGAAGGGCGCCGAGGTCGATGTGCTCCGCAAGGACCTGGAGCAGCTCGTAGGTCACCCCGTCGCGGTCAACATCGTTGAGATCAAGCGTCCGGAGATCGACGCGACGCTCGTCGCGCAGAGCGTGGCCGAGCAGCTCGTCGCACGTGTCGGCTTCCGCCGCGCGATGAAGAAGGCCGTCACGAGCGCCATGAAGGGCGGCGCTCTGGGCGTGCGGATCCAGTGCTCGGGCCGCCTGGGTGGCGCCGAGATGGGTCGTCGTGAGTGGTACCGCGAGGGTCGCGTGCCGCTGCACACCCTTCGGGCCAAGATCGACTACGGCACGGCTGACGCCGTCACGACCTTCGGTGTCGTCGGCGTGAAGGTGTGGGTCTACCGTGGCGACAAGCTGCCCGGTCAGAACATGACCGCTGCCGAGGAAGCCGCGCTCATGGAGCGCTCGCGTCCCGAGCGCCGTGACGACAGGCCTCGTGGCCGTCGTGGCGCTGGTAATGGAAGGAGGGGCTAGATGCTGCTTCCCAAGCGCGTCAAGCACCGCAAGGTGATGCGCGGTTCCCGCAAGGGTGTCGCCAAGGGTGGAACGGAGATTGCGTTCGGCGAGTTCGGCCTCAAGGCCCTCGAGCCCGCGTGGATCACCAACCGCCAGATCGAGGCGGCCCGTGTTGCGATGACCCGTTACATGAAGCGTGGCGGTAAGGTCTGGATCAACATCTTCCCGGACAAGCCTGTCACGCAGAAGCCCGCCGAGACCCGCATGGGCTCGGGCAAGGGTAACCCCGAGAAGTGGGTGGCTGTCGTCAAGCCCGGCCGGATCATGTTCGAGGTCGCCGGTGTGAGTGAGGAAGTCGCCAAGGAAGCCATGCGCCTTGCAGCGCAGAAGCTGCCGATCAAGTGCAAGTTCGTGACCCGTGCTGACAGTGGCGGTGAAGCATAGATGAAGACCATCGATATCAAGGGCCTCGCGGACAGCGAGATCGACGAGAAGCTGAAGGAGAGCCGCACGGAGCTGTTCAACCTCCGTTTCCAGCTCGCCACCGGCCAGCTCGACAATCCGCACCGCATCGCGACGGTCAAGAAGCAGATCGCGCGCCTGCACACCGAGTTGCGCAGCCGTGAGATCGCGGCCGCCAAGTCCCAGGCGCAGTAGGAGGACGTTAGATGACAACCGATCGCAACAGCCGCAAGGAGCGCCAGGGCGTCGTGGTCTCGGCCGCGGGCGACAAGACCTGTGTCGTCATGGTGGAGGACCGCAAGCGCCATCCGCTCTATGGCAAGATGATCACCCGTTCGACCAAGTTCCACGCGCACGATGAGAACAACGACTGTGGTGTGGGTGACACGGTCCGCATCATGGAGACCCGTCCGGTCTCCAAGCTGAAGCGCTGGCGCCTGGTCGAGATCGTCGAGAAGGCCAAGTAGGACGGACGCACGTGAAACGACGGTCCTCTCGGGGCGTTCACGCCAACCGATGACCGGCGACTGATGGAGGAAGAGCATGATCCAGGCGGAGACCCGGCTGAAGGTGGCCGACAACTCCGGAGCGCGGCGGGTGGCCTGCATCAAGGTCCTCGGCGGCTCCAAGCGGCGGTATGCATACGTGGGTGACACCATCGTGTGTGCCGTCAAGGAGGCCACCCCGAATGGGACGGTCAAGAAGGGCGATGTCGTCAAGGCGGTCGTCGTCCGCACCAAGAAGGAGACGCGTCGTCCCGACGGCAGCTACATCAAGTTCGACGAGAACGCCGCTGTCATCATCGACGCCCAGGGCAACCCCCGGGGTACGCGAATCTTCGGGCCGGTCGCTCGTGAGTTGCGCGACCGCAAGTTCATGAAGATCGTGTCCCTCGCACCGGAAGTCCTGTAGGGAGGGCCTGAACAGTTATGGCTAAGTCACTGACGATCCGCAAGGGCGACCGCGTGCATGTCATCGCCGGCAAGGACAAGGGCAAGGAAGGCAAGGTCCTTCGCTCGATGCCGGAGAAGGAGCGCGTCGTCGTCGAGAACGTGCACATGATCAAGAAGCACGCACGCCCCAGCCAGAAGAATCCTCAGGGCGGCATCATCGAGATGGAGGGCACGATCCACGTGTCCAACGTGATGGTCGTGTGCCCGAACTGCAGCCAGCCGACCCGCGTGGGTCGTCGGCGCGAGGACGGTGTCCGCGTGCGCGTGTGCAAGAAGTGCGGCAAGGACATCGACAAGTAGGAGCCAATCGGTCGCATTGCGGCCGTAGGACAAGTCCCGCCGGGTCGGCAATCCGTCGGGCGAGAGAACACATCGGAGGTATGACGAGTGGCACCCAGACTGAAGGACAAGTATCGCGCGGATGTCGTGCCGGCGCTCATGGAGCGCTTCGAGTACGGCAACGTGCATCGGGTCCCGCGTCTGGAGAAGATCGTGGTCAACATGGGCGTCGGTGCGGCGACCCAGGACGCGAAGCTTCTCGAGAACGCGGTCAACGACCTGACCATCATCACTGGCCAGAAGCCGGCGATCACCCGCGCGAAGAAGTCGATTGCGAGCTTCAAGCTGCGCCAGGGTATGCCCATCGGCGCCAAGGTGACCCTTCGCGGAGATCGTATGTGGGAGTTCTTCGACCGGTTGCTGTCGACCGCCCTTCCGCGCATCCGCGACTTCCGTGGCGTGAGCGACAAGGCATTCGATGGTCGTGGCAACTACTCGCTCGGCGTCAACGAGCAGCTGATCTTCCCGGAGATCGACTACGACAAGATCGACAAGATCCGTGGCATGGACATCACCTTTGTCACGAGCGCTGATACGGACGAGGAGTGCCGCGCACTGCTCGACCAGTTCGGTTTCCCGTTCAAGCGGTAGAGAAGACGCGGGTCGCCCGGACATCCGGGCCACCCTCTTCGAGGAGGTTCGACAAGTGGCAAAGAAGTCGATGATCGCCAAGGCCAAGCGTGCGCCGAAGTTCGCCGTGCGCGCCGTCAACCGCTGCAACCGCTGCGGTCGTCCGCGTGCGTACTACCGGCAGTTCGGTCTGTGCCGCGTGTGTGTCCGCGAACTGGCAAGCCGTGGCGAGCTGCCCGGTGTCCGTAAGGCGAGCTGGTAGGCCTTACCAGACCCGGGCGGACGGGTCCGAGAGGCGCTTCGGTCAAGGGCCGAGGCGAACCGGCGGACACGGGCAGCCCCGAATCATAGGAGGTATTCAAGAACATGAGCATGACCGATCCTATCGCCGATATGCTGACACGTGTGAGGAACGCCAATAACGCGTTCCAGACCTCCACGTCGATGCCGTCATCCACCAAGCTCGTCGCGATCGCCAAGATCATGAAGAGCGAGGGCTACATCGAGGACTACGAGGTGGTCGCAGGAGAGCCGCAGGCGACTCTGACGATCACCCTCAAGTACGGGCCCAAGAAGCAGCGCACCATCACCGGTCTGCGTCGCATCAGCAAGCCCGGCCTGCGCGTGTACGCGAAGAAGGACGAGCTGCCCCGCGTCCTGGGCGGCCTCGGCATCGCCGTTGTGTCCACGTCGCAGGGTGTCATGACCGAGAAGCAGGCCCGCGCCGCCGGTGTCGGTGGCGAGGTGCTCGCCTACATCTGGTAATCGGACCGGAGAGAAAGGAGCAAGCCGTGTCCCGTATCGGCAAGCAGCCCATCCCGGTTCCCGCCGGTGTGGATGTGACGATCGAAGGTTCCACTGTGACCACGAAGGGGCCGAAGGGCACCCTGTCGCAGTCGTTCGACCCTGACATGCAGATCACCCTGGAGGAGGGCGCCATCCACGTTCGCCGACCCTCCGACGAGCGGCGGCACCGCAGCCTTCACGGGCTGACCCGGACCCTCATCTCCAACATGGTCGTCGGTGTGTCCGAGGGCTTCCGCAAGGACATGGAGATCGTCGGCGTCGGCTACCGTGCTGTGCTTCAGGGTGCCGACCTCGATCTGTCCCTCGGCCTGAGCCACCCCATGGTGGTCAAGGCCCCCGAGGGCATCACGTTCGAAGTGCCCGCGCCGAACAGGATCTCGGTCATCGGGATCGACAAGCAGCGAGTCGGACAGATCGCCTCGGAGATCCGTGGCATCCGTCCGCCGGAGCCCTACAAGGGCAAGGGCATCCGCTACGCGGGCGAGCACGTCCGTCGTAAGGTCGGCAAGGCCGCGAAGTAGTCATCGAGACCGCACCGGCGTGGTGCGCAACGAAGGAGTCAGGACGGATCATGGATAAGACGAAAGCGAAGGCAGCCGGTCTTGCCCGCCGCCAGCGCAGGGTCCGCGGCAAGATCAGCGGGACGGCCGAGCGGCCGCGCCTGCGGGTCAGCCGCAGCAATCAGCACATCTACGCGCAGCTCATCGATGACGTCGCCGGCACGACCCTGGTCGCGGCTTCATCGATCGATCCTGAGCTTCGTGCGGCGCTGAAGTCAGGCGCCAACATCGACGCTGCCAAGGCCGTGGGCGACGCCCTCGGCAGGCGCGCTGTGGAAGCCGGTATCAGCGAGGTCGTGTTCGACCGTGGCGGGCGCCTCTATCACGGGCGCGTTGCTGCGCTCGCGGACGGCGCACGCGAAGCTGGCCTGAAGTTCTAAGAGACTAGGAGGATCCAGTAATGGCGTATGAAAGCAACGCTCCGGTCTCCGAGATCCAGGAGCGCGTCGTCTACATCAACCGTGTGGCCAAGGTCGTCAAGGGCGGCCGCCGTTTCTCGCTGACCGCACTGGTGGTCGTGGGCGATGGCAATGGTCGTGTGGGTGTGGGCATGGGTAAGGCCGCTGAAGTACCGGTGGCGATCAAGAAGGGCATCGAGGACGCGAAGAAGAACATGTTCACGTTCCCGCTGTCCGGCACCACGATCCCGCACACCGTCACTGGTGAGTATGGTGCCGGCAAGGTGCTGCTGAAGCCGGCCGCGCCCGGTACCGGTGTCATCGCTGGCGGTCCGGTGCGCGCGCTCCTTGAGCTTGGAGGCGTGCAGGACGTGCTGTCGAAGTCGCTCGGCACCAGCAACGCCCTCAATATCGTGAAGGCGGCGGCGGCTGGACTGCAGGAGCTTAAGAGCCCGACCGAGGTCGCGCGCAGCCGTGGCAAGACGGTCGCAGAGATCTACGGCAAAGAGGGGTAGTGCGACATGGCGGAGAAGACACTCAAGATCACGCAGGTGCGTAGCGCGATCGGCCTGCCGAAGGACCAGAAGGCGACGGTCCGCGCGCTCGGCCTGAAGCGCATGAACGACACCGTGGAGCAGGCCGACACCCCGGTCATCCGCGGTATGATCTTCAAGGTCAAGCACCTCGTCGAGGTGGAAGAGGCCTAAGCGGGGCTTGCGCCCCACGACCGAGTCAGCCGGCGGCGAGCGGCCGGCGATCCGGGGCGACCCGGACGATGCGAAAGAGGAGAACAATGCAGCTGCACGACCTCAGCCCGGCTCCGGGCTCTCGTAAGAACCGCAAGCGCGTCGGTCGCGGCAACGCCAGCGGTCACGGCACGACCGCCGGTCGCGGCGACAAGGGTCAGAACTCCCGCTCTGGCGGCGGCAAGGGTCCCGGCTTCGAGGGTGGCCAGAACCCGCTGCACATGCGTATGCCGAAGCTCGGCGGGTTCAAGAACCGCAACCGCGTCGAATACGCCGTGGTGAACGTCGGCCGCCTGGAGGACCTGTTCCAGGCTGGCGAGACCGTCGATGTGGACGCGCTGTTCGCCAAGGGTGTCATCAAGGCCAAGACCCAACCGGTCAAGGTCCTCGGCGACGGTGAGATCACCAAGGCGCTGACCGTCAAGATCGACAAGGTATCTGCACCCGCACAGGCCAAGATCGAAGCGGCTGGAGGGACGGTCGATCTCTCGTGATCGATGCCATTCGTAACGCGTTCCGGATTCCCGATCTTCGCAAGAAGATCCTCTTCACCCTGGGGATCATCGCGCTGTACCGCGTGGGCGCTCACATCCCCGTCCCCGGTGTCGACCCGGCATCGATGAAGGACCTTGTGAGCGGCGCGGATAGCACCCTCGGGCTGCTCAACCTCTTTGCCGGTGGAGCGCTCGAGAACTTCGCGATCTTCGCGCTGGGTATCATGCCGTACATCACCTCCACCATCATCATGCAGCTCCTGCAGGCGGTCATCCCGACGCTCGAGCGGTGGTCGAAGGAAGGCGAGGCGGGACAGCGTAAGATCACGCAGACCGCGCGCTACATGACTCTCGGCATCGCCCTGATGGAGTCCATCGGTCTGCTGACGGTCTTCCAAGCGGCGCCCCCGACGGGCCTTGGCGTCGATTTCGATCTGCTGACTGAGATCGTCATCATCATCAGCCTCATATCCGGTACGGCGGCCATCATGTGGATGGGTGAGTTGATCACGCAGCGCGGTATCGGCAACGGCATGTCGCTGCTGATCTTCGCGAGCATCGTCTCGCGCTTCCCGCAGACCGTGATCGCGTCGTTCAGGGTCCATGCATGGTTCATGCTTCTGGTCCTGGTGATCTCGCTGCTGGTGGTGGCTGCGGTCGTCTTCATGGAGGGTGGTCAGAGGCGCATTCCCGTGCAGTATGCGAAGCGGGTGGTCGGTCGGCGCGTGTACGGTGGCGTCGGGACGTACATCCCGCTCAAGGTCAATGGCGCGAACGTCATCCCGATCATCTTCGCCTCTTCGGTGCTGCTGTTCCCGACGACGATCGCGCGGTTCTTCACCAACGTCGCATGGTTGCAGAAGGCCGCTGAGTGGCTGTCGAGCGGTTGGAGCTACATCGCGCTCTTCGCCGGACTCATCGTCTTCTTCGCGTACTTCTATACCGCTCTCGTGTTCAACCCCATCGAGACGGCAGACAACCTGCGGAAGAACGGTGGCTTCATCCCCGGCGTGCGCCCGGGTAACCCGACTGCGCAGTACATCACCAACGTGCTCAACCGTATCACGCTGCCTGGCGCGATCTTCCTTGCGCTGATCGCTGTGGTGCCACAGGCGATCTTCCAGCAGACCGGCGATCAGCTGGTGGCCGCTTTCGGCGGCACGTCGATCCTCATCATGGTCGGTGTCGCGCTGGAGACGATGCGTCAGCTGGAGAGCCAGCTTCAGATGCGTCACTACGACGGGTTCTTCAAGTAGCAAACGGAAGTTCGTGCCCGTGTATGGACTGACTGCGAGCGCCCCGGTGCGTGCCCTTCAGGGCTGTGCCGGGGCACGCGCGCACGACGGGAGGGGTTTGGATGAACATCATGCTGTTGGGTGCCCCCGGTGCTGGCAAGGGCACGCAGGCGGCTCGGATCGTGGAGGAGTTCGGACTCGTCCACCTGTCGACCGGTGACATCCTCCGTAAGGCGGTCGCCGACGGGACGCCGCTGGGCATCGAGGCGAAGCGGCACATGGACGCAGGCGGCCTCGTACCCGATGAGGTCGTGATCGGGTTGGTCCAGGAGCGCATCACGCAGTCCGACGCGCTCGACAAGGGCGTGCTGTTCGACGGCTTCCCGCGGACCATCCCGCAGGCCGAGGCGCTCGGAGCGGCCCTTGCCGAGAGTGGTCTCAAGCTTGATGCGGTCATCAGTGTGGAGGTCGATCCCGAAGCGATCGTCGCGCGTATCACTGCGCGTCGTCAGTGCCGCGGATGCGGCGCGATCTTCAACGTAGCGACCGATGGTGACCTCACCGTCTGCACCGAGTGCGGGGGAGAGGTCTACCAGCGGGACGACGACACCGAGGCCACCGTGCGTAGGCGTCTGGACGCGTATGAGGCGCAGACGAGCAAGCTCATCCCGTACTACGCCGAGCACGGGACTCTCCACGCCGTTGATGGCAACCAGGCACCCGCCGACGTCTACGCTGCGATCGCCGGCATCCTCCGGACGGTCAAGTAGCCGTGATCATCGCCAAGTCGCCAGCTGAGATCGAGGTCATGCGTGAGGCCGGGCGTATCACTGCCCGCGCCCTCGACGCGGTTTCGTCGGCGGTCAGACCCGGGATCACCACGGCCGACCTGGACGCCATCGCTGAGGATGTGATCGTGAAGGCGGGCGCTCGTCCCGCGTTCAAGGGGTACCATGGGTTCCCCGCGACCCTGTGCACCTCGGTGAACGACGAGGTCGTGCACGGCATCCCAGGCGATCGGGTGCTGCGGGAGGGCGAGATCGTCTCCGTCGACTGCGGTGCGATCGTCGACGGCTATTATGGCGATTCCGCCAGGACCTTCCCCGTCGGACAGGTAAGTGATGAGGCGACCCGGCTGTTGGATGTCACGAGGCGGTCGCTCGAGGCCGGTATCGCGCGCTGCCGGCCCGGTATGCGCCTGTACGATGTCTCGGCAGCTGTCCAGGAGGTAGCCGAGGCAGCGGGATTCTCGGTGGTCCGGGAGTATGTGGGTCACGGCATCGGAAGGTCGATGCACGAGGACCCGCAGGTACCGAACTACGGGAAGACCGGCACCGGTCCCACGCTGCGCACAGGGATGGTCCTCGCGATCGAGCCGATGATCAATGCGGGCGCCGCTGACGTGCGTTCGCTTGACGACGGATGGACGGTCATCACGGTGGACGGTGCCATGTCGGCGCACTTCGAGCACACGGTCGCAGTGACCGAGAATGGACCACTCGTACTGACCGTTGCATGATGGTTCGAGGACCGGCCGCTGGACGTGGCGGCCAGTCTTGGATATACTGCCGTTTTGCGACTTCAGGCTCTTGAAGGGATACAAGCACTTGGCAAAGCGCGATGACGCCATCGAGATGGAGGGCACCGTTCTCGAGGCCCTACCCAACGCGATGTTCCGGGTAGAACTCGACAACGGTCACAAGATGCTCGCCCACATCTCCGGCAAGATGCGGATGCACTACATCCGTATCCTCCCCGGCGACAAGGTGATCGTCGAGCTGTCGCCGTACGACCTCTCCAGGGGCCGTATCACGTATCGGTTCAAGTAGCGGACCGTTCAGCGGGGGTCATGGAGACACCCGGCACCGTGTTAGAGACGAAAGATCACGCCTGCGGCTGGGCGATGCGATAGATAGCGTACGGAAGACAACGGAAAAGGGAATCTCAGTATGAAAGTCAGACCTTCCGTTAAGAAGATGTGTGAGAAGTGCAAGGTCATCCGCCGTCATGGCCGGGTGCTCGTGATCTGCGAGAACCCGCGTCACAAGCAGCGGCAGGGCTAGGAGGGAGCGGGCTTTGGCACGCATTTCGGGTGTCGACCTTCCGCGCGAGAAGCGCGTGGAGATCGGCCTGACCTACATTTTTGGAATCGGTCTCACCACGTCGCAGCTCATCCTGCGCGAGACCGGCATCAACCCCGACACGCGCGTTCGGAACCTCACGGAAGAAGAGGTCGTCCGTCTGCGTGAGTACATCGACCGGAACCTCAAGGTCGAGGGAGATCTCCGTCGTGAAGTCAGCCAGAACATCAAGCGACTGATGGAGATCGGCTGCTACCGGGGCCTTCGCCATCGCAAGGGTCTCCCGGTGCGCGGGCAGCGTACGCACACCAACGCGCGTACCCGTAAGGGCCCGCGTCGCCAGATCGGCGCGAAGAAGAAGGGCAAGTAGCACATGGCCGCCAAGAAGAAGAACGTCAAGAGCAGGGTCCGGCGCAGCGAGCGCAAGAACATCGCCGTCGGCCAGGCCTACATCAAGAGCACGTTCAACAACACGATCATCAGCATCACCGATCCTCAGGGCAACGTCATCGCCTGGAAGTCGGCCGGCCAGGTCGGCTTCAAGGGCTCCCGCAAGTCCACGCCGTTCGCCGCACAGCTCGCCGCTGAGCAGTGCGCGAAGATGGCGCAGGAGCACGGGGTCCGCAAGGTCTCGGTGTTCGTCAAGGGTCCCGGCTCCGGCCGTGAGACCGCGATCCGCTCGCTCCAGGCCGCTGGCCTCGAGGTCTCGAGCATCCAGGATCGTACCCCTGTCCCGCACAACGGCTGCCGGCCGCGCAAGCGCCGCCGCGTGTAGTTCGGAAGGACCAACCCTTATGGCTCGTTACACAGGGGCGGACTGCAGGCAGTGCCGCCGTGAAGGTGAGAAGCTCTTCCTGAAGGGCGACCGTTGCTACACGGATAAGTGTGGCATCGAGAAGCGCCCGTACCCGCCGGGTCAGGCCGGCAAGAAGCGTCCGCGCGACTCGGAGTATCGTCTGCAGCTTCGTGAGAAGCAGAAGGCGAAGCGCATCTACGGTGTGCTCGAGAAGCAGTTCCGGACGTACTACCAGATCGCGACCCGCCAGCCGGGCATCACGGGTGAGAACCTGCTGCGCCTGCTGGAGAGCCGTCTGGACAACGCCGTGTACCGTCTTGGCTTCGCGTCCTCGCGTGATGAGGCTCGTCAGATGGTCCGCCACGGTCACTTCACCGTCGACGGTCGTCGGGTGGACATCCCGTCCTTCCGGCTGCGTCCCGGTGCGGTCATCGCGGTCTCGGACAAGTCCAAGGAGATGACGGCTATCAAGGCCGCGCTCATCTCGTCCTCGAAGATCGAGGTCCCGGGATGGCTTGAGGTGGACGTGGAGAAGCTGCAGGGCCGTGTCCTGTCGCTGCCGAACCGCGAGCAGATCGAAGCGCCCATCCGTGAGCAGCTCATCGTCGAGCTGTACTCGAAGTAACCACGCCTTGCCAGCCAAGGAGGCTTAGAGCATGACCGAGTTCATGAGGCCGAAAGTGACCGTCGACGAGATCGATGCGCGTACCGCACGGTATGTCGTGGAGCCGCTCGAGCGAGGCTACGGTTACACGCTCGGCAACTCGATGCGTCGCGTTCTGCTGTCGTCGCTCCAGGGCGCCGCGGCCACGTCGATCCGCATCGAAGGCGTGCAGCACGAGTTCGCGACGGTCGAGGGGGTCCGCGAGGACGTCACCGACATCGTCCTGAACGTGAAGGGCCTTGTCTTCAGCGACACGGGCATCGGCGAGGGAGAGGGCGTTGCGACACTGAGCGCCTCGGGCCCGGGAACCGTGACCGGCGCCGACCTCAAGGTTCCGACCGAGTTCACGTTGGTGAACCCCGAGCATGTCATCGCCACGCTTGAGAAGGGTGCCAAGCTCGAGATGAGCCTGCGCATCGGTGTCGGCCGCGGCTACGTCTCCGCCGACCGCAACAAGCGCGCCGATGATCCGATCGGTGTCATCACCGTCGACTCAGTGTTCAGCCCGGTGATCCGCTGTACCTACGTGGTCGAGAACACGCGTGTGGGTCAGCGCACTGACTACGACAAGCTCGTTCTCGAGCTAGAGACCAACGGAGCACTCACTCCTGCCGACGCCGTAGCGCGCGCTGCGCGCATCATCGACGAGCACATGATGCTGTTCGTCGAGCAGGCAGAGGGCGAGTTGCCCGATGGCGGCATCTTCGAGTCGGTTCCCGATGAGAAGGACCGCGTGCTCGATACACCGATCGAGGAGCTGGACCTCACCGTCCGCTCGTACAACTGCCTGAAGCGCCAGGGTGTGAACACTATCGGCCAGCTGACCGAGTGCAGCGAAGCCGATCTGCTCAACATCCGGAACTTCGGCGCGAAGTCGATCGAGGAAGTCAAGGACAAGCTCCAGGCCATGGGCCTGGGTCTCGCAGGGTAGGAGAGCGCACGAGATGAGACACGCGAAGAAGGGGCGCAAGCTCGGCACCGATGCTAGCCACACCAGGGCTATGCTTCGCAGCCTTGCCGCAGCCCTGCTCGCTAACGAGCGAATCAAGACCACCGAGGCTCGCGCCAAGGAGGTGCGGCCGCTCGTGGACCGCATCATCAGCTGGGGCAAGCGCGGTGACGTCCACGCCCGCCGTCTGGCGCTCGCCGAGCTCGGCGATCAGGCGCTGGTGAAGAAGGTCTTCGACGACATCGCACCGCGGTTCGCCGAGCGCGATGGGGGTTACACCCGCATCCTCAAGCTTGGCCCCCGCAAGGGGGACGCGGCTCCCATGGTCATCATGGAGCTCGTGGACTAGTATCGGCCCGCGAGGTCGTTGCGTACGAAGGGCCCCGCACAGTGCGGGGCCCTTCGTCACTGCAAGGAAGGACGCACGTGGTCGTCTTCGAGAACGTCGGCTTCAAGTACCCCGGCGCCCGCGCGGCGGCGCTCGAGGGCGTGTCGGTGTCGGTGCGCCCCGGTCGACTCGTGGCGCTGCTGGGACCGAACGGCTCGGGCAAGTCGACGCTCGCGCGCCTCGGCAACGCACTGCTTTCGCCGACATCCGGCAGGGTGACCGTCGATGGCATGGATACCGCTGACGATGGCGTGATCTGGGACATCCGCGCCCGGGTCGGCTTCATTCAACAGAACCCCGAGAACCAGATCGTCGGCACTATTGCTGAGGAAGATGTGGCATTCGGCCCTGAGAATCTCGGGGTGTCGCCGGCCGAGATCCGTGTGCGTGTCGACGAGGCGCTCGAGGCGGTGGGACTCTCAGGGTTCCAGCGCCGCGAGCCTCACATGCTGTCGGAGGGTCAGAAGCAGCGTCTGGCGATCGCGGGTGCCCTCGCGATGCGACCCGCGTATCTGATCGCCGATGAGCCGACAGCGATGCTCGATCCTGTGGGCCGCTCCGACGTCCTCAAGGCGCTTCGCGGACTCCGCAGCCAGGGTGTCGGCGTGTTGCATGTCACCCACCACCTTGAGGATGTCCTCGATGCCGACCGGGTGCTCGTGCTCTCCGCGGGGACGGTCGCGTTCGACGGTACGCCCGGCGGACTCGTCTCGGATCCGGCTCGCGCGATCGACCTCGGCATCGAGCTTCCCGCAGAGGTGCTGCTCGCAGACGCGCTGCGCCATGGCGGCGTCCGGGTGCCTGCCGGATACCCTTCGGCCGAGGAAATCGCGGAGGCACTATGCCGCTCCTAGCCGAGGGCGTGTCGTATACATACGAGACCGGTCGAGCGAGTGGTGTCGAGGCGGTCCGTGATGTCAGTGTAAGCGTCGATGTGGGCGACCTGGTCGTGGTTGCGGGCACGACGGGTTCCGGGAAATCGACACTGCTGCGGCTACTGGCAGGTCTGCTCGTCCCCGGCGGCGGGTCTATCACGGTCGATGGGATCGCGCCCGGTGCCCGAGAGGCACGCGGTGCGATCGCGATCGTGTTCCAGAACCCGGAGACCCAGTTCTTCGCTGAGACGCTTCGGTCGGATGTGGCGTTCGGCCCCCGGAACCTCCGGCGTCCCGATCCCGAGGGGGATGCCGACCGCGCACTGGCCGCTGTCAACCTCGAACCAGCGGTCTATGGGCCACGTTCGCCGTTCGGCCTTTCGGGGGGTGAGGCGCGTCGGGGTGCGATCGCGGGCGCGCTCGCGATGGGCGCGCGCTATCTGCTCCTGGATGAGCCTACTGCCGGGCTCGACGCGGAGGGACGACGTGCCGTGAGGGCGGCGCTCGCGGCCGAGCGGGCCAGCAGCGGTGTGGTCGTCGTCACCCACGACCCCGCTGAGTTCCTTGACGATGCTTCACATGTGATCGCCCTCGCAGGGGGAGGCGTGGCGTTCTCGGGCGGCGTTGACGCCCTCTATGGCGATCCGTCGGCCTACGAGGGCGCCGGACTCGCCCTGCCGCCGATCGTCCGTGTACAGCTGCTGGCGCGCGGGCGGGGGATGAGTCTTCCCGAGGTGACGCTCGATGCCGATGCCGCGGCACGAGCGCTGCTTGCCGCAAGAGGGGGGTCCCGGTGAGGATCCCGTCTACCTTCGGGCAGTACGTGCCGGTCGATTCGCCCGTGCATGCGCTCGACGCACGCACCAAGATGGGCGTGATCGCGGCGTTCACGCTCGGACTGTTCCTGGCTGACGGATTCTTCGGTCTCGCTGCGTTCGCGGTTGCCGTGGCCGCCGTCGTGCGCGTCTCCCGCGTTCCGGGCCGCATCGCGTTCCGGGGCGTGCGCGCCCTCGGCCTGATCCTCATCTTCACGCTGCTGGCACACTCGCTGCGCTGGGAGCCGGCCACGGTCATGCTCGTTCGATTCGGTCCCCTGGGAATCGATGCCGAAGGGTTGCGCACCGGCGTCTTCTTCGCGGCGCGCATCGTGCTGCTCATGGTCGGGACGTCCCTGTTGACACTGACGACCACGCCGGTCCAGCTGACCGACGGACTCGAGTCGGTCATGCGGCCGGGGGCGGCTCTCGGACTACCCACAGGGGAGATCGCGATGATGCTCACGATCGCACTCCGGTTCATCCCGACTACCGCCCAGGAGGCCGAGCGGGTCATCATCGCGCAGTCCGCCCGAGGAGCCCGCTTCGATGAAGGGAGCCTTCTCGCGCGGGTGAGGGCGTATGTGCCGGTGCTCGTGCCGCTGTTCGTGAACCTCTTCCGCCGGGCGGAGGACCTCGCAACGGCGATGGACGCTCGCTGTTATCGTGGTGGCGAGGGGCGCACGCGGCTTCACGCCGCGGTGATGACCCCGGGCGACTGGCTGGTGCTGCTCGTCTGCGGGACCGGCCTCGTCATGACCGGCATCTGGCTGTAGGAGGAGTCATGACAGGGACTACCGTGCTCACACTCTCCTACGATGGCTCGGACTTCGCCGGTTTCGCCCGGCAGCCGGGTCTCTCCACGATACAAGGCGAAGTGGAATCAGCGCTGCGCACCGCTCTGCGCCGCGAGGTGGAGACCGTTGGCGCCGGACGTACCGACGCGGGCGTGCACGCGTTGGCACAGGTGATCAGCTTCGAGGCGCACGACGCGGATGTGGAGCCAGCGTCCTTGCTGAGGTCGCTGAATGCGTTGACACCGCCGGGGATCGTGGTGACCGGAGCACGGGACGCGTCCGCCGGGTTCAGCGCCCGTCACTCCGCGGTGGCGCGTGAGTACCGGTACCGGATCGTGCCCGGTCCGGTACCCCCACTCTTCCTTGCACGGTATGCATGGACCGTACGGCACACGCTCAACCTCAACGACATGCGGCAGGCGGCTACGCATCTGCTCGGCGAGCATGACTTCCGGTCGTTCTGCGTTACCGAGTCGGGTCGGGACAGGCGCACCTACAGGCGCCTCGATCTGATCGACATCACTCCGGAGAGCGTGCTCGGTGAGCACTCGCTGACCGTACGGGTCATCGGCAATGCGTTCCTGCACTCGATGGTCCGCGTCATCGTCGGCAGCCTGGTGGAGGTGGGCACCGGGAGACGGAGTCCCGGGTGGATGCGTGATGCCCTGGTCGCGTGCGAGCGTCAGGCGGCGGGCCCCACGGCTCCCGCCCACGGGCTTACGCTGTGGCACGTGACCTATCCCGAGGAGTGCTGGCTGTAGGGCGGTGGGAGGGGCGCGGAAGAGCAGGCGAGGCGTTGGGGCGGTGAGCCCGGGCCACCTCCGCGTGAGCGACGGTGGCGCACATCGCGGCACTCGCCGGGGGCTATAGATACGCCCGGTGGCGTTGGTTGACACTGCCTGTTGGCGCGGATAAACTGCAAGGGTTCGTTTCGAGAGCCCCGTGAACTCGACAAACGACTACGTCCAGCTTGTTTTTGGAGGAACTCTTGAAGACCTACTACGCCAAGCCCGGTGAGGTGGAGCGCGAGTGGCTCGTCGTCGACGCCACCGATATCCCCCTCGGCCGTCTGGCGAGCGAGATCGCTTCCATCCTCAAGGGGAAGCGCAAGCCACAGTACACCCCGAACGTCGACACCGGTGACTTCGTCATCGTCGTGAACGCCTCGAAGGTGAAGCTGACCGGCAACAAGCTCGCCGACAAGAAGAAGTACCGCCACTCCGGATTCCCGGGTGGCCTCAAGGAGACCCCGATCTCCGTAATGCTTGCCAAGCGCCCGGAGCGTGTCATCGAGGGCGCTGTGAAGGGCATGCTCCCGAAGAACACGCTGGGACGGGCGATGGGCAAGAAGCTCAAGGTGTACGGTGGTCCCGACCACCCGCACCAGGCCCAGAACCCCCGTCAGATCACCCTGGAGGTCTAGCGCATGGCTGAGAGCAAGGCAGTCTACTGGGGCACCGGTCGCCGTAAGACGTCGGTCGCCCGTGTGCGGCTCATCCCGGGTTCAGGCCAGATGGTGGTCAACGGTCGTGCGTTCAACGACTACTTCGGCCGCGAGGTCATGAAGGGGTACGTCGAGCAGCCGTTCAAGGCCACTGAGACCCTCGGCCACTTCGATGTGTTCGCCAACATCAAGGGCGGCGGACTCTCGGGCCAGGCTGGCGCGATGCGCCACGCCATCGCGCGTGCGCTGCTGGAGGCTGGCGACGACTACCGTGGCGAGCTCAAGCGCGCAGGTCTCCTGCGCCGCGACCCGCGTATGGTCGAGCGCAAGAAGTACGGCCTCAAGAAGGCCCGCAAGCGTCCGCAGTTCTCGAAGCGCTAGTCGTCTCGGGATCCACTGCACGAACGAAGCCCCCGGTCATGCGACCGGGGGCTTCTGTGTTGGCCGGGAGTGCCCGGGTGGGTCGTCGGAGGGTATCTGCTGGCCCCGCGCGAACCACCTGAGCCTGCGGCGCCTCTAGAGCACCGTCACGCTCTTGGCGAGATTGCGGGGCTTGTCGACATCGCAGCCACGCGCGACAGCCAGGTGGTAGGCGAAGAGCTGGAGCGGGACGCTCGCAACGATCGGCGTGAGCTCTTCCAGTGTCCGGGGAAGGTACAGCACGTCATCGGCCACCCGTGCGATCTGCTCGTCGCCCTCCGTGGCCAGGGCGATGACCGGGCCCTTGCGAGCACGGATCATCTCGAGGTTGCCCACCGTCTTGTCATACATCGAATCCGACGGCACGAGGAACACCGTGGGCGTCTTCTCGTCGATGAGCGCGATGGGTCCGTGCTTCATCTCGGCTGCGGAATAGCCCTCGGCGTGGATGTAGGAGATCTCCTTGAGCTTGAGGGCGCCTTCCAGTGCAGTGGGATAGCTGTAGCCGCGGCCGAGGAAGAAGAAGTCGTCGGCCTCCGCGTACTTGAGCGCGATGCGCTTGATCTCGTCGGTACGCTCCAGCAGTCGGGTGATCTGGGCGGGCAGTGCCTCCAGGGCCTTGAAGATCTCGAGTGCCCGGCCGGCCGGCAGCATGCGCATGCGGCCGAGGTGGATGGCGAGCAGCACGAGGCAGACCAGCGTGGCTATGAACGCCTTCGTGGATGCGACCCCGATCTCGGGGCCCGCATGCATGTAGATGCCACCGTCGGCCTCGCGCGCGATGGTGCTGCCGACGACGTTCACGATCGCGAGCGCCTTGTGTCCGCGGCGCTGCGCCTCACGCAGGGCCATGAGCGTGTCAGCGGTCTCGCCTGACTGCGAGATGACAAGGATCAGCGTGTCGCGACGGACAGGCGCCATCCGGTAGCAGAACTCGTGCGCGAATTCGACTTCGACGGGGATGTGGGCCAGGCCCTCGATGATGTACTCGCCCACCAAGGCCGCATGCCAGCTGGTTCCGCTCGCCGCGATCACGATCCGCTGGATGTTGCGGAGTTCGGCCGCCGTCATGTTGAGCCCGCCAAGGATCGACGTGGCGCCGTCGCGATCGATGCGGCCTCTCAGGGCGTTCTCGATCGTGCGGGGCTGCTCGTGGATCTCCTTCAGCATGAAGTGCTCGAAGTCGCCCCGCTGGGAGTCTTCCTCATCGAACTCGAGGCGGCTGATCTGCACATCGGCGGTATCGGTCCCGAGATTGGTGACTTCGAACGAGTCGGCGGTGAGGGTGACCACGTCGTAGTCGTTCAGGAACACCACCTGTCGCGTGTGGGCGACCACGGCGTTGGCGTCGCTGGTGAGGAAGTTCTCACCGTCACCGATGCCGATGATGAGCGGCGAGCCACGCCGCGCTCCTACCATGATGGCAGGAGCGTCGGTGCACAGGACCGCCAGGCCGTATGTACCGATGACCTCGCGCAGCGCCCCCTCCACCGCACGGACCAGCGGGTCCGGTTCGCCGTCGCTCAGGCACCGCTCGTAGTGCACGCCGATGAGGTGCGCGAGCACCTCGGTGTCCGTGCTCGAGCGGAACTCGTGGCCTGCGCGGATCAGGCGTTCCCGCAGTTGCTCGTAGTTCTCGATCACGCCGTTGTGGACCACGGCGATGCGACCCGATGCGTCGAGGTGCGGGTGGGAGTTCTCATCGGAGGGTTCGCCGTGCGTGGCCCACCGAGTGTGAGCGATGCCTACGCTCCCCTCCACCGGGCTGGCCGCGACTTCACGCGCGATGCCCTCATCGATCTTGCCGAGCTTCTTGCGCACACTGAGCGTGCCGTCGTCCAGCACCGCTATCCCGGCGCTGTCATAGCCGCGGTATTCGAGGCGGCGCAGACCTTCTAGTAGCACCGGCGATGCGGGCTTCGTTCCGATGTAGCCGATGATCCCACACATCTTGGTTCCCTCTTTCTGTCGTTCGTCGTCCTGAAACCAAACGCCCCGCCGCTCGTGGAGCGACGGGGCGAGTCGGGTACCGCTAGCGCAGATCCACGAGCTCGAAGCCCTTGGCCTCGACCTCGGCACGTCGCTCAAGCAGCTCGGCCGCCGCATCCGCGTCGAGCACGTAGACCAGTTTGCCACCTTCGGCGGCGTAGGTCTGTCCGTAGCTGATCGGCACGTCGCAGGTGACCTCTCCCAGCACCGACTCGGCCACAGGCCCCGTCTTGCGCGTGCCGTTGGCCACGAGCACGACGGTCCTGGCCTTGTAGACGAGCTCGGCACCCATGGAGATCGCATAGCGAGGACTGTCCTCGATCGAGGCGAAGTGACCGTCGGCCACCGCGTTCTCCACCGTGTTGTCGTCCAGGCGCACTAGCAGCACACGGTTGCCGTCGAACGGGATGCCGCTCTCATGAAAGGCGACGTGCCCGCGTCCGCCCACGCCAACGATGTGAAGGTCGATACCTCCGAAACGCGCGATCTTACGCTCGTACGCGTCGAGCACCTCGCGCTTGATCCAGCCGAGTGTGCCGTCCGCGTTGTTGCGGATGACGATGGCCTTGCCCTTGTCGGTGCCCTGTAGCTCGTACATGTCGGTATCCGATTCAAGCGCGGCGACGAGCGCATCCTGTTCGATGAGTGTGCCCCAGGGGACGTTCGTCTCGGCGAACTTGGTGTCCAGCAGGCCGAACAGCTCCTGGATCATGAAGTAGCTGTACGACTCGGGGTGGAGTGCGCGCTGCTGTGCGTTCTCGCCGGGCAGCCCCACATACTCGTCGAGGTTGAAGCTGCGCACGCGTGCCGCTTCGATCCCGCCTGCATTGAGGCGTGCGGCGAGGTCCTTGTACAGGCCAGTGGGGGAGTTGCCCGTGGCCAGACCGAGCACGTACTCGCTCTTCTCGGCCTGCTTCTCCGCTATGTCGGCGGCGACGATCGACGCGGCGACCTCGCTCATCTGCTCGAAGTCGCGGGTGACGAAGATCTGGAAGGGCACTGCGATCTCCTATCCGATAGTGTTTCGCACGACATCCGCGAGTTGCGCGGCGTACTTCTCGGTGACCTCGTCCGTGGGGCCTTCCACCATGACGCGGCACATGTTCTGCGTGCCGGAGTACCGCACCAGCACACGGCCCTGGTCGCCGAGCTCCGCCTCGACCTGCTTGATGGCCTCCACGAGCTCGGGGATCTCCTCGACCGGAGGCTTGCTCTTCACGTCCACGTTGATGAGCTTCTGCGGGAACACGTCCATGAGCTTCGCCAGCTCGGACAAGGGCGTGCCCGAGGTAAGCATCGCCGCCACCAGCTGTAGAGCCGAAAGGATGCCGTCACCTGTGGTGTGATGCTCGAGGAAGATCATGTGGCCCGACTCCTCGCCACCGATGACAGCGCCGAGACGCTGCATCTCCTCGAGCACGTAACGGTCGCCTACCTTGGAGGCGAAATGCTCGAAGCCGTAGCGCTTGCAGGCCACACGCAGGCCGAGGTTGCTCATGATCGTGGAGACGACGAGGTCGTTCTTCAGCCGGCCCTGCTCCTTGAGCATCTTGGCGCAGATGATCAGGATCTGGTCGCCGGTGATCTCGTTGCCTTTCTCATCGACCGCGATCAGGCGGTCCGCATCGCCGTCGAAGGCGAGGCCCACGGCGGCGCCGGTCTCGAGCACTTTCGCGCGGAGGTCGGCTGTGTGCTGCGAGCCGCAGTCGTCATTGATGTTGAGGCCGTTGGGCTCGTCATGGATCACGGTCACGTCGGCACCGAGCTCGCTGAACGTGGCTGGCGCCACCTTGTATGCGGCCCCGTTGGCCGTGTCGAGCACGATCTTCATGCCCTCCATGGAAAGCGAGCGCGGGAACGTGTTCTTGAGGAACACGATGTAGCGGCCGGTCGCGTCGTCGAGCCGGTAGGCGCGGCCCATGTCGTGCGGGGCGGGAACCATGCCGGGAAGTTCACCGCCCAGCATGAGCTCCTCGATCGCCGCCTCCTGCTCATCGGAGAGCTTGAATCCCGATCCGGAGAAGACCTTGAGCCCGTTGTCCTGGTACGGGTTGTGCGACGCCGAGATCACGATGCCGGCATCGGCACGCATGCTCTCGGTGATGAACGCGATGCCCGGAGTGGGGAGGACGCCGACGAGGTACGGGACACCACCCATCGAGGTGACGCCCGCCTCGAGTGCGCTCTCGAGCATGTAGCCCGACAGCCGTGTGTCCTTGCCGATGACCACGCGTGTGGTGTGCTGCGACTTGCTGAGCACGCGGGTGACAGCCTGCCCGAGGGAGAACGCGGTCATCGCGTCGAGAGGGTAGCGGTTCGCTTCGCCTCGGATGCCGTCGGTGCCGAAGAGCTTGCCCATCGGTGACTCCAATCAGCGTCGGGACTCGTGATGTCAGTCGAGGAGGTCGGTGGATGCGAGCACCTCATCGGCACGCGCGCAGAGCGTCTCTACCACCTGTGCGAGCCACTCTACTCCTGCGTTGCGCGTCGCAGGCTCCATCCCCTGCACCGTTTCCAAGTAGTTACCCCTCGCCGCGGCCTCTTCAGGCCGCATCATATCGAGGAACCTCCGGCCGTCCGGCAGGTCCTCGGCGATCTCGTAAAGGGCGCACAGGTCGCCCACGCACGCATGCAGTCCCGCGCCGGTCTCGTGGGTGTGCGGGACTTTCGCTGCGAGCGCGATCAGGCGCTTCGTGCGCTCCTCGCGAGCGGCCGCGAGCGTTTCGAGCACGCCCTGGTAGACGAGGTCGCCCAGCTCCTGCTGTGCGAAGAAGGGGCGTCGCACGGCGCGGTACCACTGCTCGAGCGCGACCAGGTTCGCGAGATACACCACGTTGTTGCGCACGACGCGCGCAAGGTTGCGGTAGGTGTGGGGCTTCCGCTCGTGCGCGAAGCTCTGCGGAGGGGAGGCGAACACGAGCTGGTTCTCATCGGTCACATCGTGTCGCAGCACGGAACCGGCGGCGATGACCGTGCCATACTCCACACGCACCGGACCGACCGCGCCGCCCTGTCCGCCGAGGAAGATCGGCGGCCGGTCGAGCATGACGCCGCGCGGCACATCGCCGAAGAGGGATGGCGTGGTCTTGTCGCCGTCAGGCGTGTAGTTGAAATGGATGTACGAACTCCCCACCTCGCTGTGGTCCTTGCGGCTCGTGCCTCCCGCCATGAGGCAATCGCAGAGGTTGATGAGGCTGCCGAGCGTGACGAAGGGGAGCAGGATGGTCTGCTTCAGTCCGACGCAGTGAGCGCCGTTCGCCTCCTCCTCGAGCAGGCACGCTTCCCGCACCTGCGCGCCCAGGCCCATGTTCGCCTTCTCGAGGAAGACGGAGCGCTTGAAGTACCCGCCCTTGAGCTCGACCCTGGGGCCGAGCCAGCAGTCTTCCAGCGTGACGGGTCCTTCCGCGCCGAGCACGCAGCCTGCGGAGATGACGGTCCTGGCGCCGCGGATGCGACATCCCGCGTGGATGACGACCCTGTCTCCGGAGATACGGTCGATGTCCACGTCATCGCCGATGTCGAGGCTGAGCGGATTGGGTATGTCGACCCCCTTCGCCATCAGCCGGACTGCTTTCTCGTGACCGCGTGGCTGCAGATCCATAGGGGGCCTCCTCACGGGCGGGCTTCGGCGCAGCACCGTCCATCACAGCATGGGCGAACCGCCGGGTTCGCGCTAGATTGGCGCGGTGCGCGGCCGGGTGTCAAGACCGCGCGGCCGTCCCGTAGGACGACACTTCCGTGTGGGCGGGGCGGCGTGTAAGGTTGTTCGCACACCGACCCCAGACTGGCGTTGCGAGAGCGCTCGCGGCGACCGACCCGACCGATCGTGGAGTGATGATGACCGAGGACCGCCAGGCGATCACCGGACTCGGCGTGGACATCGTCGAGATCGCGCGCATGCGCGCCGCTCTCGAGCGCCGTCCGCGCATGAAGGAGCGGCTCTTCTCCGAGGAGGAGCGCGCGTACTGCGAGAGCCGCAACAAGCCCGAGATCCACTACGCGATGCGCTTCGCCGCCAAGGAGGCCGTCTTGAAGGCTCTCGGCACCGGCTTCTCCGGCATGCGCTTCCGCGACGTCGAGGTCGTACGTGACGAGCGTGGCAGACCCACCCCGCGACTCTCCGGCAGGGCCGCCGAGGTGGCGGAGGCCGCCGGCGTCGTCGAGGTGCACCTGTCCCTGTCGTTCACGCATGAGAACGCTGTCGCATCGGCGGTGGCGATCACCGAGCGGATGCGTCCGCGAGCCGAGGAGGTCGCCGAGACCCCGCAGCAGCGGCTCGCCGCGTCGTTCAAGGATGCGCGGTCGTTGCTTGACGAGGTGGGGAACGAACAGGGCTAGAGGCCGCCGGATCGCGAGGACGTGGGGGTAGGCCTGATGCGGTACGCACTGACAGCGGCACAGATGCGTTCGGCCGAGGAGCGGGCGGTGGCGTGCGGGTCCGCCACCATCGGCGAGTTGATGGACCGTGCCGGGAGCGCGTTGGCCGCGGAGGTCTCGCGGCGTGTTCCCGCAGGGGATGTCGTGGTGCTCTGTGGCCCGGGCAACAACGGCGGTGATGGGTGGGTCGCCGCACGCGTGCTCGCCCGATCTGGTCGCGTGGTGCGAGTGCTCACCGTACGCGCGCCCGACGAGCTCGGGGCGGACGCGCGTACGGCGGCCGCCGACGCGATCGCTTCAGGCGTGCCGTGGCGGTTGGCCGCCGACCCGGATGTCGCCGGGTACCTCACTACCGCCGGGGTGATCATCGATGCACTGTTCGGCTTCGGGCTGCGTGGTCCGCTGCGAGAGCCGTTCGCCAGCCTTGTCTCGCAGGTCGATCGGTCCGAGGCTCTCGTGGTCGCCGCCGACGTGCCGTCGGGCGTCGACTCGGATTCCGGCGAGGTCGGCGGTGTCGCTGTAACGGCCGATGTCACGGTGACGTTCTCCGCGCTCAAGCCCGGGTTGCTTCTCGGCGACGGCGCCGCACGTGCGGGTGAGGTCGTGGTAGCCGACCTGGGCGTCGACCCCGCCCTGCTCTCAGACGAAGCGACCCTTGAGCTCCCCGGTGCGTCCGACATACGGCGGTTCATCCCGCTTCCGCGACGGACCGACCACAAGGGGAGCCGCGGCAGGGTCGCTGTGGTGGCGGGTTCGGTACCGTACGCCGGAGCGGCCGTGCTCGCAGCAGGCGGCGCGATGCGCATGGGCGCGGGCTACGTGTACGTCATCACGCCCGACGAGGTCGCGGCCCCGGTGCTGGTGACGTGGCCGAGCACGATAGTGCGCAGGATCCCGGGCGGGCCGGGTGGTTCGATCGGAGATGTCGCCGCAGTGGTCACTGCCGTGGAGGATGCGGACGCCGTCGTGGTGGGCCCGGGGGTCGGCACCGGTGACATGGTGCCCGATGCCGTACGGGCCCTTGTCAGCGGGTATCCGGGGCGGCTGCTCCTCGACGCCGACGCGCTGAACGTCCTCGTGGGGAGCACCGGACCGCTTCACTCGCGTCCGTTCCCGACGGTCATCACGCCGCATCCGGGTGAGGCTGCACGACTGCTCGGTGTACCGGTCGCGGAGGTCGTGTGCGCTCCCCTGCGCGCCGCGCAACTGCTGTCCGGGTCGCACCTGGTGTGCCTGCTCAAGGGTCCGGTCACGGTCGTGGCGGGCGGCGGCAGGGCCGCGCTTGTGAGCAGCGGCGGGCCGGAGCTCGCACGGGCCGGCACTGGCGACGTGCTCGCCGGCATGATCGGCACGCTGCTCGCACAGGGCGTAGACCCCTTCGACGCGGCGGTGGCGGGAGCCTATGTCCACGGCAGGGCCGGCGCACACGGCGCTGCGCGGCTGACGGCGACGTCGCTGGTGGCCTCGGACCTGCCTCACTTCATTCCCGATGCTGTCCGTGAGGTCGTAGGCGGGTAGAATCACTGTAGTGACGCGAGTAGGAACCGACGACCGGAGGAACAATGACTGAGCGTACGACACGGGAGATCATGACCAAGGACCCCGTCACGGTGGGACGAGACCTCTCCGTCACCGACGCTGCGCGCATGATGGTGGAGAACAGGATCGGCGCCCTGCCGGTGCTCGACGGCGACCGCTTGGTGGGTCTGGTGACCGAGGGCGACCTGATCATGCGTGATGTGAAGGTGGAGTTCCCGACCTACCTGCACCTGCTGGATGGATTCATCATGTACCCGCCGGCGACGGCGCGATTCGAGTCCGAGTTGAAGAAGGCCGTAGGCGCGACGGTCGAGGACGTGATGACGCCCGACCCGGTCACCGTGCAGGCGGATACCACGGTGAGCGACGCCGCCACACTCATGGTCGAGCGTGACGTGAGTCGCCTACCCGTGCTCGATGGCGACCGCCTCGTCGGCATCATCAGCAAGTCGGACATCGTCCGCTCGCTCATCGCCGAGGGTTAATCGATGCCGTACCGCCGCCCTGCGTGGGTCGAGATCGACTCGTCCGCGATCACGCACAACGTACGGACCCTGAAGGCGCTCACGCCGCAGGCGACGCGTTTCATAGCGGTGGTCAAGGCCGACGGGTACGGGCATGGTGCGGTCACAGTCGCACATGCCGCGCTTGCCGGCGGCGCGGAGCGGCTCGGCGTGGCGACCGTCGATGAGGCGCTGGCGCTCAGGGCGGCCGGCATCCGGGCGCCCGTACTGGTGCTGGCGGAGCCCCCCACCGACAGTGCCGACATGCTCGTGCGTGAGGGCATCACGGTGACCGTGACATCGCGCGCGATGGCCACGGCGCTCTCGCATGCAGCCGCGGCGGCGGGCGGTCAGGCCCTGTGCCACCTCAAGGTGGATACGGGCATGCACCGCATCGGTGTGCGCGCCGAGGAGGCCGGCGACTTCGCACAGTGGCTGAAGGCACTCCCCGGCGTCTCCGTCGAGGGCGTCTTCACCCACTTCGCAACCGCGGACGTACCCGGTGACTGGGAGTTCGACAGACAGGTCACCCGCTTCCGGCACGCCGTGGATGAGGTCAGGGGTGCGGGACTGCGTCCGGCTGTCGTGCATGCCGCCAACAGCGCCGCCACGATGCTGCACCCGGAGACACATCTCGACATGGTGCGCTGTGGCATCGCGATCTACGGTCTGGAGGCCGCTCCGTCTACCCGGGGTATCGTGGACCTGCGTCCCGCGATGAGCGTGCGGGCGCGCGTGTCGTTCGTGAAGCGCATCGGACTTGGTGACGGAGTCAGTTACGGCCTCACCTGGCACGCGAGCGGGCCTACCACTATCGCGACGCTCCCGCTCGGATATGCCGACGGCGTGCATCGCGTGCTCTCGAACTCCATGGAGATCCTCATCGGTGGAAGGCGCTGTCGGCAAGTCGGCCGTATCTGCATGGACCAACTGATGGTCGAGGTCCCGGGGGGCCTCGATGTTCGCCCCGGCGATGAGGCCGTGCTGGTCGGCGAGCAGGGGAGCGAGTCGATACCCATGCGCGAGCTGGCCGAGCGGGCAGGCACGATCGACTATGAGCTCGCGTGCGGATTCGCCCTGCGTATGGAGCGCCGGACGCCGTCCGCCTGACCGTACGAGGCGTACGGTCTTCGCATGCCGTTCGCGCGAGCGATCCCCGTGTCGGCATCCGGTACGTACACCCCCCGGCCGGCATCCAAGATTCTTCCTGATTCCGTGCAGGAGTTCCTCCTCGCATTGGCGAATCACGCTATCAGACAGACATGGGCGGATCGCCCTGTCCGCGCGCCGTGGAGCAGTGATGGCACGTGAACCGGACGACCCGCCTCGCGCGTGCAGCGCTGCCGATTGCGCCACAAGGAGAGGTCGATGGACGAGAAGGTTCTGGAAGAGATCAGGTTCCATCAGGACGTCGCCAGCAAAGACGCCTCGTCTCCGTTGTTCCAGATCCGCGAGAAGGAGATGGAGATCTCCGGGCGTGTGTTCGCCGCGCGGAACCAGGCCGACAAGATGATCAGCGATGCGCGGCAGCGCGCCGTCGAGATCGTCAGGACCGCGCAGGCCGATGCTGATCGTCTTGCCAGGGAGCATTCGGACAAGGTGCTGGTCGGCATCGAGAACTCGATCGCGCAGGTCAAGGCGGACGGGGCCGAGGAGGTCGAACGACTGAAGCAGGAATTGGCGAAACGCCAGAGCGACGCGGCTGAGTATCTGGTCAAGATCGTCACCGCTGTCTGACGTTCGCAGCAGCTCGAGAAACCCGATGAATCGGGGGGGAGGGCGCGTATGTTGGTCCCAATGGCACGAATGGAGCTGATTGGCCCGAAGAACATCTTTCTGGATGTTCTGACGGCGCTCCATGAGGCCGGCACGCTGCATATCGAGGACCTTACGAAGAAGATCGATGCCGGCGAGCTCCCACTGGAGCACATGGAGGTAGTGGAGAACCAGGCCGCCGAGCAAGAGCGCATGGAGGAGTTGCTGATCCGCCTGCGCTCGATCATCAAGGCGCTTCATCTTCCCCCCGGTGAGGCGGACGAGGTCGAGAGGCAGAAGCACTATCTGCAGCTGTGGCAGATGGATGCGAAGGAACTCGCCGCCGAGGTCACGAGCGTCATCGACCAGGTCGAGGATCGCACCTCGAGCCTTGCGCAGGCGCAGTTCTCCATGGAGGCCGAGATGGGCCTTCTGGCGCGCTACGAGCCTATCCTCGAGAAGATCCAGCCGCTGGCGAAGCAGATCGTCACGACCGGTGCGTACGACTCGGTCGCGCTGCTGGTCGAACGCCGCTACAAGGGCGCCCTCGACGGTCTGAAGAAGGAGCTCGACTCCATCACCAGCAACCAGTGCGAGATCGTCTCGACCGATGTGGACGAGGACACGACGGCGGTCATCATCGTCTTCGGCAAGAAGTACTCAGAGCCGGTACACAAGTTCCTGGCGATGGAAAACGTCAACCAGGTGCGGCTGCCCTCCGAATTCCAGGACATGCCGTTCGATGTGGCGTATGACCAGTTGCGTCAGCGCCGCGAAGAGCTGCCGGTCCAGATGGAGCAGGTGAGGGCCGAGCTCGAGTCCATGTCGAGTCTGTGGTACACGAAGCTCACGACCGTGCGTGACGTGCTGGTCGACAAGATCGACGAAGGTTCGGCCATTCCGAAATTCGGTGCTACCGAGTACGCGTTCGTGATCACCGGCTGGCTCCCCGTGGATGGCGTGAAGGCGTTCCGCAGGTATATCTCGGACAAGTTCGGACCGGACGTCATAGTCAACCAGCTCGAGATCGACCAGAAGGACTTCGAAGAGACCCCCGTGGCGATGAAGAACCCGAAGTGGGTGCAGCCATCCGAGTGGGTCATGAGCTACCTGATGGGCGGGCGTCCGATGTACGGCACGCTCGATCCCTCGTTGATCTGGGCGTTCAGCTACCCGCTCATCTTCGGCATGATCGTCGGCGACGCCGGCTACGGTCTGATCATGCTTGCGATCGTGATCGCGATGCGGGTGAAGTTCAAGGAGAAGCCAGCGGTCCAGATCGCAACGGGCCTCCTCGGCCCTGCCGCGACGTCCGCGATCCTCTTCGGCATCCTGTACGCGGAGTTCTTCGGCGCCATCCCGTGGGAACAGGGCTGGGTCAGCATGGACAACCCCTGGATCCGGATCGGTGGGAACTTCACCATACCGTTCTTCCGCGAGCACTTCGTCGTGGAACTTATGATCCTCGCCCTTGCCCTCGGCATCGTGCAGATGATCATCGGTCTCGCGATGGGCGTGATCAACTCCTCACGCATGAAGCACATGGGGCACGCCCGGATGAAGGCCGGCCTGCTGTCACTCATGGTGGGCCTGGTGATCCTCATCGTCGCGCTCACGATCGCGAAGAACACGGCCTCGGCGCCGGTCTTCACGGCTATCGCGTCGATCGCGATGGGCGGTGGCTTCCTGGCGGCGCTGTGGTTCGGCAAGGCGTCGGGCTTCGTAGAGACGCTCGAGCTGATGAGCCATACCGCAAGCTATCTGCGTGTCATGGCCGTGGGCCTCTCGGACGCGATCTTCGCGACCGCGATCAACCAGATGGGAGAGGCGATGCCGAAGGGCGTGGGCATCGCCGTGGCGATCTTCTTCCACGCACTGCACCTGGTCCTCGCAGTGTTCACGCCGACCGTTCATGCACTACGTCTCAACTTCTACGAGTTCGGTCAGAAGTACTACGAGGCGAGCAAGGCAGAGTATAAGCCGTTCCAAAAAACCGGAGGTGAAAAGAGCGCATGATCAAGAACAAGCTCGCAAAGGTGGTTTTCGGCAGTACGTTCTTCACTGCCATGATCATCCCGGCCATGGCGTTGGCCCAGGAAGGTGGCGGCGCTGAGCTGGATTCCGCTGGCCAGGTGGCCAAGTACGCCGCAGCTGGCGCGTCGATGAGCATCGCTGCTATGAGTGCTGCCTATGCACAGTCCAAGATCGGTTCAGCCGCGGCCGGTACGCTCGCCGAGCGTCCTGAGGTCGGTATGAACATGATCATCATGATGGCGCTCCCCGAGGTCATCGTGCTCCTTGGCTTCGTCATCGCGTTCATGATCGGCACGATGTAACGCAGCCGGGCACCGCGTACGGGCATTCACGGAGGGACTGACGCATGGCGATCGAAGACATCTTCAGAGCGCTCGAGGAGCAAGCCGACGAAGAGGTGAACCGCATCCTGCATGCCGCTACAGTGCAGGCTGATGCTGTGGAGCATGAGGCGCGCGATGAGGCCGAGCGCATCACGAGCGCCAAGATCCAGGCGGCCGATGCGGCGGTGCAGGCCAAGGCCGCAAAGGCGGTCAATGCCGCACGGCTGCAGGTCAAGCGGGATCTCGCCAAGGTGCGGGATGGCGCGGTCGAGGCCGCGTTCGGGGAGGCGGCCGCGCGTTTGGCGGCCCTCCGCGGCACACCGGAGTACGAGCGGGTCTTCACGGCTCTCGCGAAAGAGGCGTGCGCTGGCCTGGATGCCGAATGTGAGATCCAGGTCGCTCCGGAGGATGCCGATCTTGCCAGGCGAGTGGCCGCCGGACTGGGCGTAGACTCCACCGTCACTCCGACGCTCGATACGATCGGAGGACTCGTGGTCTCCACGCATGGGGGTCGCGTCGTCCGCCGCAACACGTTCGAGATGCGGCTGCAGAAGGCGAGTGCCGTTGCGGGCACTCACGTCGCCGAGGTCCTGACTTCATGAAGAGCCGCAAACCAGCAGTTCCGACCGTCCAAAGGGGCTACAAGCCAACCGGGCGGGACTACGGATACACGAACGCCCGCATCCGCGGCATGCGTTCGCGTCTGCTGCGGCAGTCCTTCTTTGACGAGCTGATGGCGTCGACAGATATAGGTGGCGTCATCTCGTCGCTGATGCAGACGGAGTACGGGCCGGATCTCGAGAGCCGGATCCTGCACGGGCGCACCGCGACCCACGTCGACGAGGCGTTGAGAGACAACATGGTCCGCACGTTCAACAGGGTGTTGAGCTTCTCCAACAAGGAAGCGACGTCGCTGGTGAACACGTTGCTCGGGCGCTGGGACTTGTTCAACATCAAGACCATCGTTCGAGGCAAGCATATGGAACTGTCCGAGGAGGAGATCACTGACAGCCTCATCACGGTAGGGCAGCTCTCGCGGATCGACACGGACGAGCTCTCGAAGCAGCAGGACGTGCGCAGCGTGGTGGACATGCTCGGCACCTGGGGACTCCCGTTCGCAGCACCACTGCGCGAGGCCCTGCCCGAGTACTCCGAGTCCAGGGACCTGTCCTTCGTCGAGCTCGCGCTGGATCGCTACTACTACGAGTGGGCATCGAAGCGACTCCGTGGGTGGCGGGAGAACAAGCGCATCGCGCGCGACTTCCTCGCTGCGCAGGTCGACACGATGAACCTCCTCACCGCGATCCGGTTGCTCAATGCCGACCTGCCCGCTGAGGAGGCCATGCGCTTCTGCATCCCCGGTGGACGAGTGGTCGACGAGACCCTCTTCCTTGAGTTGTCGGCGATGTCAGACGTCGATGAGGTCTTCAACCGGGTCAAGAAGACGCCATACGGGAAGCCGCTCGACCAGGCCGCCCTTCTGTACATGGAGAAGGGGTCGGTCTCCGTCTTCGAGCGCGCTCTGGAGGACTACCTCTTCCGCATGGCATTCGATGCCAGCAAGGAGGACCCGCTCGGGATAGGTCTCACGATCAGCTACCTGTGGACCAAGGCGAACGAGGTCACCAACCTTCGCATCGTGGTCAAGGGCGTGTCGGTCGGTATGCCCGAGGGCCGGATGAGAGAGGAGCTCATCGTTGTATAAGCTCATCGTGCTCACCGACCCTGATACGGCGGACGGCTTCGGTCTGGCCGGCGTGACCGTCCAGGTCGCGGAGTCGCCTGAAGACGCGCGGAGGAAGCTGTCGGCGCTCATCGACGATGACGAAAGTGGCATCGTCGCGGTCAATGAGGCGTACATGACCGAGATCGATGAACGTACGCAGCAGAAGATCAACCAGTCGTACCGGCCGATCGTGATCTCGCTACCGATCCGCGAGAAGCTGGTGACTGAGGAAGACCATCGGGCGTATCTCTCTCGCCTGATCAGACGGGCCATCGGATTCGATATCACTCTGAGGCGAGGCTGATGATTGTCGGAACGCTTTCAAAGATCACCGGTCCTGTCGTCGTCGCCGACGGCATGACTGGGACCAAGATGTACGACGTCGTCCGGGTCGGCAGCGCCGGCCTCATGGGCGAGGTCATCAGGCTCGAGGGCGAACTCGCCACGATCCAGGTCTACGAGGACACCTCGGGCCTGCTGGTCGGCGAGCCGGTCGAGTCGACAGAAGGGCCGCTCAAGCTCGAGCTTGGCCCGGGGCTGCTGTCCTCCATCTACGATGGTATCCAGCGGCCACTGCCGGTCATCGCAGACGACACCGAGAGCGACTTCATCGCTCGAGGCACCGTTGCTAGCGCGCTCGACCGGACCAAGAAATGGGAGTTCACTCCTGTGGCCACGGTCGGCCAGGAGGTGTCGGGCGGCGACGTCATAGGCACCACTCCCGAGGGCGGGACCGTACTCCACCGCGTGATGGTGCCGCCGGACCTCAAGGGCACGCTCGCCGAGGTCGCGACAGCCGGCTCATACACGATCGACGATGTCATCGCCAGGCTCGATGACGGCACCGAGATCAGGATGAGTCAGTGGTGGCCGGTGCGGTACGGGCGTCCGTACAAGCGGAAGCTCGACCCGACGACCCCGTTCATGACCGGAATGCGCATCCTGGACACCTTCTTCCCGGTGGCCCTGGGCGGCAACGCGATCATCCCGGGAGGGTTCGGCACCGGCAAGACGGTCACCCAGCAGTCTCTGGCCAAATGGGCCGATGTCGACATCATCATCTACGTCGGCTGCGGTGAGCGCGGCAATGAGATGACCGAGGTGCTCGCCGAGTTCCCCGAGCTGGACGACCCACGCACGGGGCACAAGCTCATGGACCGTACCGTGCTGGTGGCCAACACATCGAACATGCCGGTGGCCGCTCGTGAGGCATCGATCTACACGGGAGTCACACTGGCGGAGTACTACCGCGACATGGGCTACAACGTCGCGATGATGGCCGACTCCACCTCCCGCTGGGGCGAAGCGCTCCGCGAGGTCTCCGGCCGTCTTGAAGAGATGCCTGGTGAGGAAGGATACCCCGCGTATCTGGCCACGCGTCTCGCGAGCTTCTACGAGCGGTCGGGTCGCGTCGAGGCGCTTGGCGATGGAGACCGGGTCGGTTCGGTCACGATGGTCGGCGCGGTCTCGCCGGCTGGCGGTGACATGTCCGAGCCGATGACACAGAACTCTCTTCGTGTGACCGGCGCGTTCTGGGCGCTGGACACATCGCTCGCCCATCGCCGTCACTTCCCGGCCATCTCGTGGACGAAGTCGTACACCCTGTACCTCGGTCAGGTGCAAGACTGGTTCGAGAGCGAAGTCGCGGATGACTGGCGCGCGGTCCGGGAGCGTGCGATGTTCATCCTCCAGAAGGAGACGGAGCTTCAGGAGATCGTGCAGCTGGTCGGTCCGGACGCGCTCCCGGAGACCGAGAAGATCATCCTCGAGGTCGCCCGTATGATCCGCGAGGACTTCCTGCAGCAGTTCGCGTTCGATGCGATCGATGCGTACTGCCCACCGCAGAAGGGCTACTGGATCCTCAAGACGATCCTCGCGTTCAACGACGCGGCTACGCAGGCCATGTCACGCGGTGTGTCGCTCAGGCAGGTCATGCAGCTGCCGGTTCGCGACGAGGTCTCCACACTGAAGACGACCCCTCACGATGAGGCGCTTGAGCGAATGCCGGCGCTGGTACACGAGATCAACGAGCAGATCGCCGGAATCGAGGTGCTGTAGATGACCGTGGAGGCAACCATCGACCGTTCCCTGCTCTCCACCGAGTACCGGACACTGACCTATGTCACCGGTCCTCTGATCTATGTGGAGAACGTCCACGGTGTCGCGTACAACGAGATGGTGGCCGTGCTCATGCCTGATGGCTCCGAGCGCAGCGGCCAGGTACTCGAAGTCGCAGGCAGCACGGCGGTCATCCAGGTGTTCGAGGGCACGCAGGGCATCGATATCGACAGGACCCGGGTCCGCTTCCTCGAAGAGGTCGCGATGATCGACGTGGCTCCCGAGTTGCTCGGCCGCATCATGAACGGCACGGGCAAACCGATCGACGGTGGGGCGCCGATCATCCCCGAGAAGCGTCTCGACATCAACGGCGCGCCGATCAACCCGTACCGCCGTGCGCAGCCGGCCGACTTCATCGAGACCGGTATCTCGGCCATCGATGGGCTCAACACGCTCGTACGCGGCCAGAAGCTGCCGATCTTCTCGGGCTCGGGCCTGCCGGCCAACGAGCTCGCGGCGCAGATCATCCGTCAGGCGCGCGTCAAGTCCGGCGAGGAGTTCGCCATCGTCTTCGGGGCGATGGGTATCACGCACCGTGAAGCCGCGTACTTCATGAACCAGTTCGAATCGACGGGCGCGCTCGAGCGGGTCGTGTTCTTCCTGAACCTCGCCGATGACCCGACCGTCGAGCGCCTGCTGACCCCCAAGTGCGCACTCACGGTCGCCGAGTACCTGGCGTTCGAGAAGGATCTCCAAGTCCTCGTCATCCTCTCGGACATGACGAACTACTGCGAGGCGCTCCGCGAGGTCTCCACAGCTCGCGAAGAAGTGCCGGGACGCCGCGGGTACCCGGGCTACATGTATACCGACCTTTCGACCATCTACGAGCGCGCCGGACGCATCAAGGGACAGAAGGGATCCGTCACCCAGCTCCCGATCCTGACCATGCCGGATGACGACATCACACACCCGATCCCTGACCTCACCGGTTACATCACCGAGGGGCAGATAGTGCTCTCACGGCACCTGCACCGCCGTGGCGTGTTCCCGCCGATCGACGTACTGCCGTGCCTTTCGCGCCTGATGAATCTCGGCATCGGTGACGAGAAGACCCGGGACGACCATCGAGCCGTGGCGAACCAGCTGTACGCCGCATATGCGCAGGGACGCGATCTCCGCAGGCTCGTCGCCATCGTGGGCGAGGAGGCGTTGTCCGATACGGACCGACGGTTCCTGCACTTCGCCGACGCGTTCGAGGAGCAGATCATCGGACAGGGTGACAAGGGCCGGACGATCGAGGAGACCCTCACCGTGGGCTGGGAGCTCATGAGCGAGTTGCCGATGAATGAACTCAAGCGCGTGCGCGACTTCATCGACAAGTACCATCCCACCGCCGTCGCCAACAGGGCGGCCGAGCTGGGCGACCTGTAGGAGTCGTAGGCCGTCTGTCTCGCGAGGCGGGGAGGTGACACGTGGAGGAAGTTCGACCAACCAGATCGGAGCTGCTCGAGCGCAAGCAGCAGATCACGCTTGCCGAGCAGGGGATGGACCTGCTCAAGCAGAAGCGTGACGCACTGCTGATCGAGTTCATGTCGGTCATGGATGAGACGCTCCGGCTGAGCAACGACCTGCAGCGCACCACGAACGAGGCGCAGTACAGCCTTGCGATCGCCAAGGCCGTGGACGGTACCGTCTCCGTGCGTTCGGCCGCGTTCGCCACTCGTGGTGAGGTCACCATCGACATGACCGGAACGAAGATCATGGGTATCGCGGTCCCGGTCGTGACCAAGGGGGAGAGCCCCCTGCGCACATCGTTCACCCGTGGGTACGCGATCACCGGCGTTTCGTCACGTATCGATGAGACCGCAGACAAGTTCGAGCGGATCCTTGATGTCATCATCGAGTACGCGGACATCGAGACCCGGCTGAAGCGGCTCGGCGAGGAGATCCAGAAGACCAACCGCCGTGTGAACGCGCTCGAACAGATCACGGTGCCGCAGCTCAAGGAGCAGGTCTCCTACATCAGGCAGGCTCTTGATGAGCGTGCCCGCGAAGAACTGTTCAGGCTCAAGAAGGTGAAGAAGAAGATCGAGCAGAAGAAGGCGGCACACGCTTCGTAGCCGCGGGACTCTGTCAGGTACGACTGTGAGGCGACTCGCCCCGCCGGGGGGTATGGCGTGTCGCCTCACCGCTCGTCCGGGGGACCGCCTCGGGCAATGGACACCAGGCCGACCGTCGCCGGGGTCACCCGGATGGTACGGCGGCCCGGGACACAGACATGATGACCCGCCCACGTATGGGCGGGTCATCATGTCTGTGTGAACCTGCGGGCGAAGCTGTCGTGCCGCTAGAGCCTACGTGACCGCACGAGTTCGCCGACTCGCGTCAGCGCCTCCACGGTGTTGTGCGACCCCTCCTGCTGCATCTCCCGGCTTTCCGCGATGATGCTCTGGATATCCTCGGCCGTGAGCTTGCTGAAGTGCAGGTCGTCCCAGTCGGCACGCTTCTCGTACGCCCACAACTCGCCCAGCAGCCAGTTCAGGTCAGCGAGGTCGCGCTGCGTGAACTGGCCCCAGTCGGCCTGCAAGCCCTGCCGGATCCGCTCGGTCGCGCGCTCCACCGCCTTCGCCTTGCGCAGCTGGAACGCCCGCATCCCGATGTCCTCATCGGTCACGTCGGGTCTCTTCCCGTTCATGTGCGCCACCTCCTCGCTGCTACTGTTCGCCACCCTGGGGTCGTTGTCCTGCCTGAACGCGCGTCCATCGTCGGAGATAGTTCGCCTCGGCTACAATATTCCCGTTCATCCCATAGAAGCGGAGAGAGGCCCCATGGAGTACCGCGACGTTATCGCGAAGAGAAGAAGCGTCAGGCGGTTCAACACCAAGCTCGCGGTGAGCGACTCCGACATCGATGCCCTGCTCGAGGCGGCCATCGCGGCACCGTCGGCGGGCAACATCCAGCCATGGCGGTTCTTCGTGGTGCGATCGACCGAGGCCCGGGAGCGGCTCGCTGGTGCGCTGGGTCAGCGATGGGCGGCTGCGGCCCCCGTTGTCATCGTGGTGGCGGTCGACCCGCGCCCGAGTGCGGCGCGGTACAGTGATCGCGGCGAGTACCTGTACTGCATCCAGGACACTGCCGCGGCGGTGGAGCACATCTTGCTGACCGCTGTGGACCGGGGCCTTGCGTCGTGCTGGATCGGCGCGTTCGACGATCGCGCCGTGGCCGAGGCCATCGGGGCCGTCGCGCCGATCACGCCGGTGGCGGTCTTGCCGGTGGGACACCCCGCTGAGTCCGGTGGCAGGCCTGCCCGGCGCCCGCTCAACGAGATCACCACCTGGCTGTGACGGCCGTCGCGGACATGACCGGATCGCCGGGCCCTGCACGCGAGACCGCCGAAGGGCTTGCCGCGCTTCGGGAGCACATCGGTGACTGCCACCGTTGTGCGCTCGGGGACACGCGCACCACGCTCGTGTTCGGCGTCGGAGACCCCGGGGCCCGCCTGATGTTCGTCGGTGAGGCCCCCGGCCGAAACGAGGACCTGAAGGGCGAGCCGTTCGTGGGCGCCGCAGGACACCTGCTCGACGAACTGCTCGCGAGCATCGGCATGACCCGGGAAGACGTGTACATCGCGAACATACTCAAGTGTCGGCCCCCGGCCAATCGGGACCCGCAGCCTGAAGAGACGCAGACGTGCACGCCGTTCCTCGAGGAGCAGGTCCGGCTGATCGATCCGGCGGTCATCGCGACTCTCGGCAACCACGCTACCCGGTTCATCCTCAAGACCGACCGCCCGATCAGCGCGCTCCGTGGCAGGCTGTTCCACCGCGGGGGGCGCTGCGTGGTGCCCATCTTCCATCCCGCGGCGGCTCTCTACGACCGTTCCAAGGCCGATGTCCTGTCGGACGACTTCAAGCGGCTGCGCGCTGTGCTCGATCGCGTCGCCTCTGGCGAGATGCCCGCCGAGTCGGGCGATCAGCCGGCGTTGTTCTGAGGAGCCGCAATGGGTGACATGTTCACGACACAGAGCGCCGAGGAGACCGAGTGGGTGGGCCGTCTGTTGGCATCCTGTCTGCAGGCGGGGGACGTGATCGCGCTTTCGGGTGACCTGGGTGCGGGAAAGACGCATCTCGTGCAGGGGGTCGCGAGCAGCCTGGGCGTTGACGGCGCCGTCACGAGCCCCACGTTCAACATCTTGCTCGTTCACGCCGGGAGACTGCCGCTCTACCATCTGGACCTCTACCGCCTCGACGATCCCGCGCAACTCGAGGACATCGACTTCTACGCGACGCTCGAGGGTGACGGTGTCTCGTTCATCGAGTGGGGTGACCGCTTCCCGGACGAGCTTCCCGCAGACCACCTGTTGGTGGAGATCTCGCGCCTGAGCGAGACCGGGCGGGACTTCAGGCTCACGCCGGGTGGGCCGCGGTCAGCAGAGGTGGCCTCGGCCTGGAGCCGCGCGGTGCATGAGGGAGCGGGCCGATGAGGCCGTTCATCGCGTTCGACACCGCCACGGACCATCTCGCAGTCGGCGTGGGCGACCTCGATCGTCCCGGCGAGCTGCTCGGTGGCGTGGACATGCCCGCGCCGCGTGCGGCCAACACCGTGCTGCTGTCGACCGTGGAGCGCGTGCTGGCAGACATCGGGCTTGCGCCCGGCGACCTGGCCGCTATCGCCTGTGGTCGAGGCCCCGGCTCGTTCACCGGCGTGCGGATCGGGGTGGCCACCGCGAAGGGCCTCGCGCACGGAGCGTCGATCCCGCTGGCTGGGTTCGGCACGCTTGATTCCGTGGCATGGCTTGCGTGGCGGAGCGGGGCCGTGGGCGAAGGGGATCTTCTAGGCGTGCTCGGAGACGCCATGCGCGGTGAGGTGTATCCGGCGCTATTCGCCGTGTCCGATGCGGGACCCGAACGCCTGACCGCCGATCGGGTGGCGAAGCCGGCGGACGTCGTCGCCGAGTGGCTCGGATCCACCGGTCGGATTTTCCTCTCCGGGAACGCCCTCGGCAAGCACCGGGAGGAGTTCGAGCCGGCGTTCGGCCTGGCCAGCGTGGTGACGGAGCGTGCGTGGGTGCCCGACGCGCAGGCGCTCATAGACGCCGCCTGGGCTGAAGGTGCACCGGCCGGTATCCGCGCGATCGCCGCTGCCCCGGACGGAGCGGACGCGTACATGGATGCCCACCCGGGCGCGCTCTTGCCGGTCTATACCCGCCTCTCGGACGCCGAAGAGGCGGAGCGCGCCAGGGCAGCGGATGGGGACACGGTCTCCACGCCGCGCACGGGTGTGATCGGGCCATCGGCCCCCACAGGCGGTGTCCGGTGACCGAGATCAGACCGATGCTAGACGCCGATATTCCAGGAGTGCTCGCAATCGAGCAGGCGAGCTTTCCAGACCCGTGGACCGAGGGCCACTTCCTCGACGAACTCGGGCGCTCCGACCGGACCTGGAAGGTCGCCGTCGAGGGTGAGCGGCTCGTGGGTTATGGCGGTGTGATGGTCGTGGAGGCCGAAGCCCACTTGATGGACATCGCGGTCGTGGCCGACATGCGGGGTCATGGTGTGGGGAGGACCCTCCTGTGGGATCTGGCCGCCGACGCGCTGGCCGCTGGCTCGGTGCGCATGACGCTCGAGGTGGCCGCCACCAACAAGACCGCGCTTCGCTTCTACCGCTCCGCGGGGTTCGACGTGGCCGGCCGACGACCCGCGTACTACCCATCGGGGGACGATGCTCTGCTGCTATGGTCGCGACCGCTTGCGCCGCATGTCAGCGCCATGCGTGCCGCTGACGAGCGGCGGGACCTCATCCTGGCCATCGAGAGCTCCTGCGATGAGACGGCTGCGTCGGTGATGCGAGGTGGCAGCGAGGAGCTATCGAGCGTCGTTGCCAGCCAGGTCGACTTCCATTCGCGATTCGGTGGCGTGGTGCCCGAGATCGCCTCGCGAAAGCATACCGAGGCTATCGTGGGCGTGGTGGACCAGGCACTCGAGTCCGCAGGCGTGACGTTCGCTGATCTGGATGCCATCGCGGTGACCGCGGGCCCGGGTCTGGTGGGTGCGCTTGTGGTCGGCCTTGCGTACGCCAAGGGCGCAGCCTGTGTCACGGGACTCCCGCTCATCGGCGTGAACCATCTTGAGGGGCACATCTACGCGGCACGTCTGCTCGACCCCGACCTTGAGCCGCCGCTGGTGGCGTTGCTCGTGTCCGGCGGTCACACCATGCTCGTGTCCGTTCCCGAGTGGGGCCGGTATGAGGTGCTCGGCGGAACGCTCGACGATGCGGCGGGCGAAGCGTTCGACAAGGTTGCCAAGCTGCTCGGTCTCGGGTATCCGGGAGGTCCCGTCATCTCCCGGCTGGCCGCCGAGGGCGACCCACAGGCGATACCGTTCCCGCGGCCGATGCTGCGCACCGACGACCTGGATGTGTCGCTTTCGGGACTCAAGACCGCGGTCATCCAGTATGTCGAACGTGAGCGCAGAGAGGGTCGCGAGCTGAGGCTCAACGACATCGCGGCGTCGTTCCAGGCTGCGGTGACCGAGGTCCAGGTGGCCAAGACGCTCAAGGCCGTGCGTGCGCATGCCGCGAGCGCGGTCGTGCTCGCCGGCGGTGTGGCGGCGAATCCGGCTCTGCGCGAGTCGCTCCGGGTGGCACTCGCGGCGGAGGGGGTTCCGCTCAGCGTACCCCCGTTCGATCTGTGCACGGACAACGCGTCCATGATCGCGGCGGCAGCGCATGACGCGCTCCGGGCCGGCCGGTTCCTGGGGCTCGATGCCGATGCGATACCGGGCTGGAGGCTCGGCAGCGGGGCCTGAGGAGGGCGGGTCTGCCGTCGCCGATGGTAGGGTCCGACATCTCGTCTTGTTGTGAGGTGCCGCACATCGACCCGCGAGTCATCCCTCCGGTTCGGGTACCTACTCTGAAGAGCCTCAGGCTCCACGCTCGGCGACAGGGGGTCGCCGGACATCCGACTCAGAAGGGGGCGGTTCTACATGCATGGTCCTGTTCGACGTGCACTCGTGGTCATTCTTGCGTGTCTGGTGATGATGGTGGTGGCGATCCCAGCGGGCGCGTTCGGGGTGGACACACCCATCGTCCGTACGCCGCAGACGGCTGTGTTCGCGCCTGATGCGTACGAGCCTGATGACACGTTCGCGGATGCGTACGAGTTCGATCCGGCGGTCGACGGCAACACGTTCTACTCGGTGCGGACGTTCGATGGTACGAATACCTACGCGGTGGACGCCGATGATCCTGTCGACTACGTCGCGGTCACGGTCGAGGATACGGGCACGCCCATCTGGGTCGAGACGATGTATCTGGATGGCCGGTGGGACTCGTACGTCTACATCTATGCCGAGGATGCCGCAGATGAGACCGACTTCCTTGCGTCGTATGATGACAACGACTTCTTCTGGAACACCTACTCCGAAAGCGCCTACTTCATCGCACCCGAGCCGGGCACGTACTACGTCGGCATCCAGAATCGTGGCTATACGGCCAAGTACGAGCTGTTCATCACGGTGGGTGACGCTCGGCGCGTTGCAGGCGCCAACCGCTACGCCACAGCGGCGGCCGTTTCGCGTCTGCAGTGGGACAACACCACCAACCCGTACTACGGGACCGGGTATGGACCCGAGTACATCGTGGTGGCCAACGGTCTTGATCCGGCCGACGCCCTGACCGGCGGAGCGCTCGCCGCACAACTTGACGGCGTGCTCCTGCTCACGAACCCGGGTTCTCTCCCGGTGGAGACGAAGAACGAGATCAGCCGGGTCGCAGCGTCGCGCTACTGGTATGACGATGATGTGACCGTGCTGGTCCTCGGTGGTACGGGCGCCGTCAGTGATGCCGTGTTCAAGCAGCTGCAGCAGATCACGCACGTGAACGATGTCCAGCGGGTCTACGGTTCGACCCGCTTCGAGACGGCCGCTGAGATCGCGACGATGACCGCAGACCTGGGCTACGTCGAAACGACCGCATACGTGGTGAACGGGTACGCGCCGGCCGATGCGCTCGCGGTCGCACCGGTCGCAGCCTGGGACTACGCTCCTGTACTGCTGACGAACGTCAATGATGTGCCCGATGCCACGATGGGCTGGCTTGCCGCCAACGGCATCACGGACGTGATCGTCGTGGGTGGAACCGGTGTCGTCGGCACCGCGGCGTTCGATGAGCTCGACGCTCTGTACAACGTCACCCGCATCTCGGGCGACAACCGGTACGAGACCGCCACGGCAATCGCGTCCTACGGCGTTGACACAGTCGGGATGACCCCCGAGCTCGCGACACTGGTCTCGGGCGAGTCCTTCGCCGACGCACTCTCCGCGGCACCGCTCAGCTGGTGGACGGGTGGCCCGGTGCTCCTGACGACGCCCGCGAGTCTGCACCCCGCGGTCGTGGAGTACTTCGAAGACCAGGGGATCATCGGCTCGAACTACAACGACGGCATCGGCTGTTTCGTGCTTGGCGGCACCGGCGCGATCAGCGATAACGCGTACGAGGCGTTCCGGGACCTCTATAAGGAACTCCCGGCACGGCCGCTGTAGGATCTGCGGGTCAAGGCTCGGCGCTTGGAGGCGGGGGAGCGTTCGCGCTCCCCCGCGTCGCGTCTGGAGCCATGCCCGGTGCGAGCCGCAAACAGAAATCTAAGCGCATGACACTCAAGCAATCTGTCATGAACGGCTGAAAGGGGGTTGAAACCCCCACGCATGGGTACTATGATTCGAGAGTGTTGGCACTCGGGGGTCCAGAGTGCCAAACCCCCGACC
>Ga0209066_10000782_pt1 | contig 45381 bp, 37 predicted proteins | sample All_14_2_FD_187198 | JGI IMG/M metagenome (GOLD analysis project Ga0209066, IMG submission 187198) | Freshwater microbial communities in response to fracking from Pennsylvania, USA - Allegheny Zone_MetaG_DW_15 (SPAdes) (version 2) ... | reverse complement strand
TCGCCGGTGAGCCGCCCATTTCGTCGCAACCGGCGGAACGCGACACCTCGAAGCTGCCGCTGATCGCCGCCGGCATCGCGGCCTTGCTGGTGGCCGGCGGTATCGCCGCCTATTTCCTGCTGTTCAGCAAAAAAGATGAAACGCCGGTGGCCCAGGATAATGCGCCGGTGGTGACGCAAACCGCCGAAGCGCCCAGCGAGATCAACACGCGCGAGGATCTGGCCAAGTACATCCAGGCGACGCCCGAGGCCGACAAATCCTATCAGACGGCGTTGAAGCTGGTGGAACGGGGCAAGCTGGATTTCGCCATGCTGCTGTTCCAGCACGCGGCCCGTGGCGGCAGTGCCGAGGCCGGCCTGGCGGTGGCCCGCATGTACGACCCGGAAAGCTGGAGCACCAAGACCAGCCCCATGCCCCAGGCCGATGCCGAAACCGCCGCCTATTGGTATGAACCGGCGGCCCAGGCCGGCAATGTGGAAGCCCAGCGCCAGTTGGGCAAGATCATGGTCGGGTTGACCCCCAGCGGTTTCCAACACGACAAGGGCCGCGACTGGCTGAAGAAGGCCGCCGATGCCGGCGATGCCAAGGCCAAGGAATTGCTGGAAAAGCTGAAATGATCCGCACGATCCCCACTTTGGCCGCCCTGGCCGCCCTCGGCGCCGTTTTCACCGCCCATCTGCCGGCTGCGTTCGCCGCCGAGCGCGCGCCCTTGCTGATGGAAGGCAAGAAGACGCTGTATCAGCGCGTGCTCAGCCGCCCCGGCGCCGTGCTGAAACGTCAGGCCGGCGACGGTCCCGGCGCCCAGCAACCGGCACTGACCCGCTTTTACGTCTATTCCCGCCAAAAGGTCGGCGGGGTGGATTGGCTGGAAGTGGGCCTGACCGCCAAGGGCAAGACCGACGGCTGGCTGCGCGAGGATCTGACCTTGCCGTGGAAGCAGCAACTGACCCTGGCCTTCACCAATCCGGCCGGGCGCGACCGCGCCTTGATGTTCAACGACCGCAAGGATCTGGCCGCCATCGTCGAGGCCGACAAGCCGGGGCAAATGGTGCAGCCGCTGCGCAAGGCCATGGATTCGGGCAAGGGCGATCCCAGGGTGGTATCGCAAGAGCCAGCCACCCATGTGGACATCACCAAGCAATTCTATCTGCTGCCCATCCTGGACGCCGAGGAAACCTTTTCCGGCCAGGGCCACCGGGTGCGGCTGCTGCACATTGCCTCGGTCAGCGCCCAGGCCGACAAGAAAGACAGCAATGCCGGCACCGACAAGAACCACGCCAGCCTGTTGAAGAACTTCCGTGCGGCGGTGGTCTTCGTCATCGATTCCACCATGTCCATGGACCCCTATATCGACCGCACCCGCAACGCCGTGCAGCGCATCACCGAAAAGATCGACAAGGCCGGTCTGGCCGACCGCGTCAAGTTCGGGCTGGTCGCCTTCCGCTCCAACGTGCAGGCGTCGCCGGGGCTGGAATATACGTCGCGGCTTTATGCCGACCCGTCCCAGGTCAAGGACGGCCAGGACTTCCAAAAGCGCGTCGCCGGGCTGAAGGGCGCCAGTGTCTCCACCGCCCGCTTCAGCGAGGATTCCTATGCTGGCCTGATGACGGCGGTCAATCAGGTGCCGTGGACCGATTTCGGCGGGCGTTACGTGGTGCTGATCACCGATGCCGGGGCACTGCGCGGCGGCGATCCGCTGTCGTCGACCAAGCTGGATGCCGAACAGGTGCGGCTGGAAGCGCTGCATCGCGGTCTGGCCATCTATACCCTGCACCTGAAGACGCCGGCGGGTAAGGACAACCACGCCGAAGCGGAATCCCAGTACAAGGTGCTGTCCGGCCACCCACTGCTGTCGGCGCCGCTTTATTATCCGGTGGATGCCGGCGCCGTCGATCAGTTCGGCCAGATGGTCGACACCCTGGCCGAAACCATCGTCGCCCAAGTCAACGGCGCCTATCGCGGCGAGGAGACGGCGGGCGCCGCCCGTACCGCCGATCCCAATTACAGCAAGTCGGCGCCCAAGGACGAGGGTAGCCGCATCCGCATGGATGCCACCATGCTGGGCCACGCCATGCAACTGGCCTATCTGGGCCGGGTCGAGGGCACCCGGGCGCCGCCCTTGTTCAGCGCCTGGGTCACCGACCGCGATCTGGTCAAGCCCGACATCGCCACCACCGAGGTGCGGGTGCTGCTGACCAAAAGCCAGTTGTCGGATATGCAGCAGGTGCTGCAAAGCATCGCCAAGGCCGGTCAGGCGGCGCAATTGTCGCCCAACGACTTTTTCGCCCGCATGCGTTCGGCGGCGGCGGTTTTGGGGCGCGACCCCAATGCCATCAACAACCCCAACGCCGTCAAGCTGGCCGATCTCGGGCTGATGGGCGAATATCTCGACGGCCTGCCCTATCGCAGCAAGGTGCTGGATATCGACCAGCAGACGTGGTCGAGCTGGAGCATCAGCCAGCAACAGGCCTTTTTGGACGAGGTGAACCGCAAGCTGCGCCTGTACCAGATTTACCATGACGACGTCGATCGCTGGGTGGCGCTCGACGGCGGCGCCGATCCGGGCGAGGCGGTCTATCCGCTGCCGCTCGACGCCTTGCCCTGACATCATGACCGACCGCCTGCTCGACATCTCTGATCTGGTGTGCCAACGCGGCGGAGCCGAGGGCTTCACCCTGGCCATCGACGCGCTGTCGGTGCATCGGGGCGAGGCGGTGGGCATCACCGGCCCGTCGGGATCGGGCAAAAGCACATTGCTGGACGTGGTCGGGCTGGTGCTGCGACCAAGCCGTCCGGGCCGCTTCACCCTGGCCGGCAGCGACGTCGCCGCCTTGTGGGCGGGCGGGCGCCAGACCGATCTGGCCCGGCTGCGGGCGCAATCCATCGGCTATGTGTTGCAGACCGGCGGTCTTCTGCCCTTCATCAGCGTTTTGGACAACATCCGGCTGTCGCGCGATCTGCTGGGCCTGCCCGCCGATCCGAACGGCGAAAAGCGACTGATCGATGCCCTGGGGCTGGGCGGATTGCTGCACAAGAAACCGGCCATGCTGTCCATCGGCGAACGCCAGCGCGTCGCCATCGCCCGCGCCCTGGCCCACCGCCCGCCCTTGGTTCTGGCCGACGAGCCCACCGCCTCGCTCGACCCCACGCATGCGGCGGCGGTGATGCACTTGCTGCTGGCCCTGGCCGCCGAATTGGGCCTGGGCGTGGTGGTGGTCAGCCATGATTGGGATCTGCTGTCCCGCTTCGGCCTGCGCCGGGTCGAGGCGCAACCGGGCGGCAACCAAACCCGCTTCGCCGGCTGACGGAAGGAGGACCACGATCATGCGCCTGCTTCCGCCCCCCGCCCTCAGCACCTGGCGTCTGGCCGTGGCCGATTTCATCCATGATTGGCGGGTGTCGGCCTGTCTGGTCCTGGCCCTGGCCGCCGTGCTGGCGCCGCTTCTGGTCTTGTTCGGGCTGAAATCGGGCATCGTCACCACCTTGCGCGACCGCCTGCTGGCCGATCCGCGCAATCTGGAAGTGATGATCGTCGGCACCTATCAGTTGGGGCCGAAATGGTTCGCGGAATTGCGCGCCCACGGCGACACCGGCTTCGTCATCCCGCGCACCCGCTCGCTCGCCGCCACCTTGGATTTGGTGGGGGAAAACGGTCGTTCCCTGGCCGGGGCGGAAATGGTGCCCTCGGCCAGCAATGATCCGTTGCTGCGCGGGCAAGCGCCGCCCCAGGGCCAGGACCGCATCTTGCTGAGCCACAGCGCCGCCCGCCAATTGGGGGTGAGTGCCGGCGGCACCGTCACCGCCCTGATCTCGCGCACATTGGGCGGCGAACGTCAGGCCCGACGCCTGCCGCTCACCGTCGCCGCCATCTTGCCGGAAGCGGCCTTCGGTCGTGACGCGGCCTTCGTCTCGCTGGATTTGCTGGTCGCCGCCGAGGATTACCGCGATGGCCGCGACACGCCCATGGCCGTGGGCGAGCGCCCGTTTTCCAGCGCCCGGCTGTTCGCCCGTACCCTCGACGGAGTGGCGGGACTGGCCGACCGCCTGCGGGCCGAGGGGCTGGAGGTGCGCACCCGCGCCGACGACATCGAGATGGTCAAAGCGGTGGACCGCACCTTGGGTTTCATCTTCGCCATCGTCGCCGGGCTGGCGGTGGGCGGCTATGTGCTGTCGCTGGCTTCCAGCCTGTGGGCCAATGTGGACCGCAAGCGGCGTGAACTGGCGCTGCTGCGGCTGTTGGGCTTTCCGCCCGTGGCCGCCCTGGCCTTTCCCGCCATCCAGGCCGGGCTGATCGCCGTGGCCGGGGCCGTGCTGTCGGTGATGCTGGCCTATGGCGTCGCCCACTTGGTCAACGTGTCGCTGGCCAGCAACCTCAACCGCGAGGAATTCGTCTGCCTGCTGCGCCCCATGGATGTGGCGGTGGCGGTGGCGGCGACCTTCATCCTTGCCCTGATCGCTTCAACCTTGGGGGGATATCGTGCCCTGCGCATCGATCCGGCGGAAAGCCTGCGTGATGTTTGACCTTCGCCCCCTTGCCCTGGCGGCCCTGTTCGCCCTGACGCCGGGGATCGCCGTCGCGGCGGAGACCTGGGACGACAAGCTGTTCAACCCCAAGCCCGCCGATGGCGACGTGGTACTGCCCTTGCCCTGCGGCGGCGCCATGGCCTTTCGCAAGCTATCGGTGCCCGGTGATTCCGTCTATGCCGATTATCCGGTCACCATCGGCATCCAGGACGAAGCGCGCGGCTTCGCCGAAGGGGCGCGCACCGCCCATGTGGCCGGCAGCTTCAGCGACGGCAAGACCCAACGCTATGTGCTGATGGCCAAGTACGAAGTGACCGAGGCCCAGTACGAGGCGGTGATGGCCGGCGGCGACTGCCCGGCCAAGCCAAGCATGGCCAAGCGCTTGCCCAAGACTGAACTGAGCTGGATTGATGCCGTCAATTTCGCCGACCGTTACAGCCAGTGGCTGCGCAAGAACGCTGCCGGCAAACTGCCCAAGGAAGATGGCGAGATGGGCTATGCCCGCCTGCCCACCGAGGTGGAATGGGAATTCGCCGCCCGGGGCGGCATCAAGGCGTCGCCGGCGGAATTCAACGAACGCCTGTTCCCCATGCCCGAGGGCATGGCCCGCTATGTGTGGTTCGCCGGCAGCCAATCGGCCAACGGCAAGCCGCAATTGACCGGGTTGTTGCAGCCCAACCCGTTGGGCCTGCACGACATCTTGGGCAACGTCGACGAAATCGCGCTGGAACCGTTCCGCCTCAGCCGGTTGGATCGTCTGCACGGTCAGGTCGGCGCCTTCGTCGTCCGGGGCGGCAATTACCTGACCGCCGAGGCCGATATGCGCGCCAGCTATCGCCAGGAAGTGCCGTTCTATGACGGCGACGCGCCACGCCGCAGCAAGACCACCGGCCTGCGCATCGTGGTGGCGGCACCGGTGCTGACCTCGGCGGACCGGCTGCGCGCCGCCCAAGCGGGCTGGAGCAAGCTGGGCGCGGTCTCCGCCCCCGACAACAAACCGACCGAGGCCAAGGCCAGCGACGACCCGCTGGAGGAATTGGCCCTGCTGGCCAAGTCCTCACCCGACACAGCGACCAAGACCCGGTTGCAGAACCTGCAAACCAGCCTGCGCGCCAACATCGCCGCCCGCGACGAACAGCGCGACCGCGCCGCCAAGGCATCGTTGCGCCTGGGCGCCTTCTTGGGCCGCAAGCTGGCCGATGACAGCCGCGCCGTCGATGCCCTGGCCAAGCTTTATAAGGCCCGCGTCGATGGCGGCAATGCCGACGACCCGCGCACCAAGGCGTTCAAGGACCAATTGGACCGCGAACAGGCGGTGATGGATGGAAACTTGCGCTATTATGCCGATTCATTGATCCGCACCGCCGAGGATTATGGCCCCGAGGTGCTGAAACGGCAGATGCAGATTTTGCTGGTCGAACTGCAAGGCATGGGACTGGGCGAACTGAAGCCATATTTGGACCGTAATTTCGCCCATGTTTCGGCATATCAGAAGGACCGGAAAGTGGCGCGCAGCCAGTGGCTGGCGGACTGGAACAAGATGCAATGAGGACCGAGGGGAAAAAGATGATGAACAAGTCCGCCAAGGCCGTGGCGCTGTCGCTTTCGGTCAGCCTGCTGCTGTCCGCCTGCCAGACCACCGGCGCCAACAACCGTCCGCTCACCCCGGCCGAACAACGCATGCGCGAGCAGGCCGACACCTATAACCAGACCATCTTCGAAGGCGCCGCCGCTGGCTGCGCCGCCGGCATCCTGGCCGGCATCCTGATCGGTGCCGCCGGTGGCGGCAAAAAGAACACCATGCTGGCCGACGGCGCCATCGGCTGCGTCGCCGGTGCCGCCATTGGTGGCGGTGTCGGCGCCTATGTGGCCGACAAGCAGGAAAAATACGCCACCAAGGAAGAACAGCTGGATTCCATGATCGCCGACGTCAAGGCCGAGAACCAGCGGCTGGCCGGTCTGGTCACCGCCACCCAGCAGGTGATCGTCGCCGACAAGGCCCGCCTGGACCAGATCGACAAGGATCTGGCGGCGGGCAAGATCACCATGGCCCAGGCCAAGGAAAAGATCGCGGCGGTGGACGACAACAAAGCCTATCTCGACAACACCATCGCTGAATTGCGCAAGCGCCAGACCAATTATGCCGACGCCGCCAGCCAGACCACGCGCGGCGCCCCGAAAAGCAAGGTCCGCGCCATGAACGAGGAAATCAGCACCCTGGAAAAGCAGATCGCCCAGCTTGAGGCGGAACGGGATTCGCTGGCCCAGCGCCGCACCGTCTCCCGCGTCGGCTGAGAAAGGAAAGCCCCATGACCATCCTGCGCCTGTTGGCCGTTCTCGGCCTGACCACCACCTTGGCCGCCTGCGCCACCAATGACGACCCGGCCAAGGGCGGGTTCTTCTCGGGCATGAAGAACCTGTCCGACGGCACCTATGACAAGCGGGTGAACGAGCGGCAGAAGACGCTGGAAAACGAGCAGGACGTCAATTTGCAGCAGACCCGCTCGCTCGAACGCGCCAACGCCCAAAGCGCCGACGTCAAGGCCGAGCGCGACGCCGCCGAAGCCCGCTATGCCAGCTTCCAGCGCGAACTCACCACCATGCGCAGCCGTCTGGCGGCAGCGGAAAAGGCCAATGCCAAGAAAAAGGCCGAGGTCGCCGCCCTCAACCAGCAGATCGACGGCTTGCAGGCCAAGACCAACATGGTCGAGCAAGACAGCGTCACCAATGAGGCGGAAAAGCAAAAGCGGCTGGAAGCCTTGCGCCGCGAACGCGAGGCGCTGAACCGTGAAGTGGATTTGCTGATCCGCCGTTAGACCGTAAACCATTCGAAGAAGATGGAGCAAAGAGCATGGGGTTTTGGCCACGTTTGCTGATGACCGCCGCCTTGCTGGCCTCGGCAGGGAATGCCTTTGCCCAGATCCCCGACCCGGTGGCGGAGAAAGAGGCGCAGGTCCAGTCGCTGCGGCAACGGGCGGAAGCCTTGAAAGCCGCCTTGGCTGGCGATGTCTGCGCCGACCCGGTCGCCGCCGCCGCCTTGTTGAAGGCTGGCCCCACCGCCCTCGGAGACGGTAAAGCCGACACGATCGCTAAAATCGACACGCCCGCAGCCGAAGTGAAGGGCGACGTCCAGCCCCTCTCGCGCAAGGATCTTGTCGACCGTCTGCACAAGGCGGTAGTGCTGGTGATCGCCGACAACGACACCGGGTCGGGCTTTTTCATCACCCCCGACATCGTCGTCACCAACAACCATGTGATCAGCAGCGCCAAATCGGGCCAGGTGATGGTGATCGGGCGCGGCCTTGCCGCCCCCATGCCGGCACAGATCATCGCCCGCACCAACAGCCAGGGCCAGAACGAACGCGACTATGCCATCTTGCGGGTGAATGGAGTCAAGGCCGGCACCACCTTGCCGCTGGTGCTGGATGCGGGCGAATTGTCCAACGTGGTCGCCGCCGGCTTCCCCGGCCTGCTGCTGGACACCGACATGAATTTCCGCGCCCTGATCAAGGGCGACATGAAGGCCATGCCCGAACTGGCCATGAGCCAGGGCGCCATCATGGCGGTGCAGAACCGCGACCGCGGCCTGCCGGTGATCGCCCATTCCGCCCCCATCTCGGGCGGCAATAGCGGCGGCCCGCTGGTGGACATGTGCGGGCGGGTGCTGGGGATCAACACCTTCATCAATGTGGCCATAAAGCAAGGGACCAGCGCCGGTTTCGCGCTGGCCGCCAATGATCTGACCAATTATCTGCGTGCCAACGGTGTCAGCCCCACCATCGCCTCGGGTGGGTGCACCGGGAAATGACCCTCGTCAGCGATTGATGAAATTGGCCGGTCGCTTTTCGGCGAAAGCGGCCATGCCTTCCTTGCGGTCAAGGATGGCGAAGGTGGAATGGAACAAACGGCGCTCGAAGCGCACGCCTTCGGCCAGAGTGGTTTCAAAGGCGGCGTTGACCGCCTCTTTGACCATCATGGTCACCGGCAGCGACAGCGACGCGATCTTTTCCGCCGTCTTCAGGGCTTCCGCCTCCAGATCGGCCAGGGGCACGATACGGCTGACCAGACCGGCGCGCTCGGCCTCGGCGGCATCCATCTGCCGACCGGTCAGGCACATCTCCATGGCCTTGGCCTTGCCGACGGCGCGGGTCAGGCGCTGCGAGCCGCCGGCACCGGGCATGGTGCCCAGATTGATTTCCGGCTGACCGAATTTGGCGTTGTCGGCAGCGATGATGAAATCGCACATCATCGCCAACTCGCAACCGCCGCCCAGGGCATAGCCGGCCACCGCCGCGATCACCGGCTTCCTGATCGTGGTCACGTGGGTCCAGCCGGTGTTGCAGAAATCCTGGAAATAGACGTCCATGAAGGACAGATCCTTCATTTCCTTGATGTCGGCGCCGGCGGCGAAGGCCTTGGGCGAGCCGGTCAGGACGATGCAGCCGATGCCGTCGTCAGCCTGGAACGCATCCAGTGCCTGGGCCAGATCAATGAACAGCGGGGTGGACAGGGCGTTCAGCGCCTGCGGACGGTTCAGCCGGATCAGGCCGACTTTTCCATGGGTTTCCACCAGGATGTTTTCGTAAGCGGTCATCAAAAATCTCCCTTGTTCAAAAGCCTGCGCGGCGACTGAGCGGGCCCGTCACGGGCCGCGCTTCGCGCCTTACTGCGCCGGCATGCGCACGGCGCCATCCAGGCGGATGGTGCTGCCGTTGAGCATGGGGTTATCGATGATGGACAAAACCATGCGGGCGTATTCTTCCGGCAGGCCCAGACGATGGGGGAACAAGGTGGACGCCACCAGCGAATCCAACACTTCTTGCGGCATGCCATTGACCATGGGGGTGCCGAAATAACCCGGAGCGATAGCCATGACACGGATACCGGCGGGGGCGAATTCACGCGCGGCCGGCAACGACAGGCTGGCGACGCCGCCCTTGGACGCGGCATAGGCGACCTGCCCGATCTGACCGTCGAAGGCGGCGATGGAGGCGGTGTTGACCACCACCCCGCGCTCGCCGTTGTCCAAGGGCTCCAGTCCCAGCATGTCGGCGGCGGCGAGCCGCATGACGTTGAAGGTGCCGATCAGGTTGATCTGGATCACCTTGGCGAAAGCGTCAAGCGCCAGCGGCCCCTTGCGTCCGACCACCTTGCCCGGCGTCGCCACCCCGGCGCAATTGACGGCGATGCGGGCGATGCCGTGAGCTTCGCGGGCGGCGGCCAGGGCTGCTTCCACCGATTCGGCGCTGGTGACGTCGCAGACCAGGCCGATGCCGCCGATTTCGGCGGCGACAGCCTGGACATTGGCCTCATTCAGATCGAGCACGGCGACTTTGGCGCCCTGCTTGGCCAAGGCACGGGCGGTTTCGGCGCCCAGACCCGAGCCGCCGCCGGTGACGATGGCGGCCACGTTACGGATGTCCATGAAAGTCCCTCCCTGGGATTTTGTTTTTAAAACGTCAGATCGCCGCAGGCCGGTACGGTGGCGAAAGCCCGGGTCACCGCCTCGTCGCTGGCGGCTTCAGTCCAGACCGGCTTACCGTCCTTGTCGATGATCACCGCGCGGATGCCTTCGATGAAATCCGCCGCCGGGGCATAAACCTGCGACAGGCGGAATTCCATGCCCATGCAGGCATCGAAATCCAAGGCGCCGCCCCGATTGATCTGCATGAACGCAACCTTGCCAGCGGTGGGCGACTTGGCCTGGATGGCGGCCAGGGTGTCGGCAGCGAACCCCTCTCCTTCCGCCGCCAGGGCTGCCAGCACACCATCGAAGCTGGAGGCCGCGAAGCAACGGTCGATGACCGCACCATGCGCCGCCAGGGGGGCCGGTCCCGGATCACGATGGAACTCGTCCAGCACCGCCTTGACGTCGTCCGCCTGGGCCAAGGCCGCGCGCAATTCGCCCAGCCGGGCCGAGTCGACGTAATGGGTGGCGATGCCGGCATGCAGGCAATCGGCGGCCTTCAATCGTGCGCCGGTCAGGCCCAGATACAGACCGATCTTGCCGGGGCAGCGCGGCAGGAAATAGGCGCCGCCCACATCGGGGAAGAAGCCGATGCCGGTTTCCGGCATGGCGAACAGCGTGCGTTCGGTGGCGACGCGATAGCGCCCATGCACCGAAACACCGACGCCGCCGCCCATGACGATACCATCCATCAGGGCGATATAGGGCTTGCCATAGGTCTTGATCTTGCGGTTAAGGCGGTATTCGTCGCGATAGAAGGACGCGACGTACTCCATCTGCCCGGCCTTGCAGGCCTCATACAACGCCCGAATGTCGCCGCCGGCGCAAAACGCCTTTTCCCCTGCCCCTTCGATGATCACCGCACCGACACTGTCATCATTGGCCCATACATCCAGTTGCGGATGCATGGCATGGACCTGATCCAGGGTCAGGGCATTCAACGCCTTGGGTCGGTTGAGGATGATGCGCCCCAGATTGCCCACCCGCTCGAAGATGATTTCCGCCGCGCTCACGACGCTTTCTCCAGGCTGGCTTTCCACATCTCGGCGTAAGACTCGCGCAGTACGTTCTTTTGCACCTTGCCCATGGCGTTGCGCGGCAATTCGGTCACGAACACCATCTGCTTGGGCACCTTGTAATTGGCCAGCCGGCCCTTGAGATCGGCCAGCATGGCACCCGCCGACAAGTCCCGGCCCTTCTCGGTGACGATGACGGCCAGACCGGCCTCGCCGAAATCCGGGTGCGGCATGCCGATGACGGCGGATTCGACCACCCCGTCCATGCGGTCGATGGCGTCTTCCACTTCCTTGGGATAGACGTTGTAGCCGCCCGAGATGATCAGATCCTTGGCCCGTCCGACGATGGCGACATAGCCGTCGCTATCGATAACGCCCACATCGCCGGTCTTGAAGAAACCGTCAGCGGTGAATTCCGCCTTGGTCTTTTCCGGCATGTTCCAATAACCGATGAAGACGTTGGGGCCCTTGACCTCGATGCCGCCGACCTCGCCCTGGGGCAGGGTATTGCCGGCCTCATCGGTGATGCGGACCTGCATGTCGGGCAAGGCCGGACCAACGGTGCCGGCCTTGCGCGCCCCCACCAGCGGGTTCGAGGTGAACATGCCGCCCTCGGTCATGCCATAACGTTCCAGGATGGTATGGCCGGTGCGGGCGGCGAAGTCGTTGAAGGTCTCGCTCAACAGCGGCGCCGAGCCGGAAATGAACAGCCGCATAGTGCGGCAGGTGTCCGGGTTCAGCCGCGGGCTGGTCAGCAGGCGGGTATAGAAGGTGGGCACGCCCATGAACACACTCGCCTGCGGCAACAAATCCAACACCTGCTCGGCGTCGAATTTGGCGCAGAAGATCATCGGGCTGCCGTTCAACAACACGCAATTGGTGGCGACGAACAGGCCATGGGTGTGGAAGATGGGCAGCGCGTGCAGCAATACGTCGTCGGGCTGCCAGCCCCACAATTTGTGCAGGGTCTGGGCATTGGCGGCCAGATTGTCGTGGCTCATCATGGCGCCCTTGGGCCGCCCGGTGGTCCCCGACGAATAGAGGATCGAAGCCACCTCGCCGCCGGTGCGCTCGATGGTGGTGAAATCCGTCGACTGACCGGCGGCCTCATCGACCAGGGTGCCGCTGTTGTCGGCCCCCAGGGTCAGCAACCGCGCCTTGATGCCGGTCTTGTCGACGATGGCTTGCAATTGCGCCGCCCGTGCCGGCTGGCAGATCACCGCCGCCGGCGCCGCGTCGGACAGGAAGAATTCCAATTCCTCGGGCTGGTAGGCGGTGTTGAGGGGCAGCAGCACGGCGCCGGTGCGCAAGCAGGCCATGTAGACGAAAATCGCCTCGGGCGATTTTTCCACCTGCACCGCCACCCGGTCGCCCGGCGTGACGCCGGACGCCACCAGCACATGGGCGAACTGGGCCGAGCGGGCCTCGAGGTCGGCATAGGAATAGGTGACGGCATCGGGAACGATGATGAAGGGGCGCGAACGGTCGGCGGGAAAGCGCGACTGGAACAGCGCGAACAGATTGCCGGGCATGGGTGAACATCCTCCCTGGAACGGTCGGCTCTGACGGCCGACGCGAAATTCAGCGTCCAAGGACTAGCACAGGGATGTTCGTCAGACCAGAGCTTTGTATCCAGAAAATTACATTCTTGGATACAGACTATCGCATGATGGATACGAATTCCGAGAAAATATCCGCCTGAATGGTCACATGCTTGCGCATGGCCGCCTGGGCACGGTCGGGATCGGCGGCGATGATGGCATCCAGAACCTCGCCATGCTCGGCACAGGATTCGTCAATGCGCTTGGGGTGATTGAGCTGGTAGCGGCGATAGGGAGCGAGACGCGAGAACAGCGAGCGGGCCATGTCCTGCAACACCACATTGTGGCTGCCCTTGTAGATGGCCTCGTGGAAGGCATGGTTGACGGCGTAATATTCGTCCAGTTCGCGCGCCTGACACAGCACCCCGGAACGGGCATGCATGGCCTCCAACGCCGCCTTTTCCTCGACCGACATCCGCCGCGCGGCGTAGCGGGCGCAAAGCCCCTCAATGTCGCTCATTACCTCGAACATCTGCACCATGCGGTGCAGATCAAGGGGGGCCACCTCGGCCCCTTGACGCGGCTGTTTGACCACCAAACCGGAATAGACCAGTTGCAAGATGGCCTCGCGTACCGGGGTGCGCGACAGACCGAAGCGCGCCGCCAGACTTTCCTCGTCCAGCCGGGTGCCGGGCCGCAGCGTGCCCGAGAAAATCTCGGCCTCGATCACCTGACGGATCTCGTCGGCCCGTGTCGACGACTTGTCGTTTTTCTTGGCTGCCATATCCCCTCGCCTCCCGTTCGCTGCGGGACTTTATATACCTTTCGCCCAAGGTACCCAAGTTGCGCATTTTTCGCACACAAAAAAATACACTTGCGTATACAGACACTGGACTGCCGATTTGCGTTGTGTTACCCCTGAGCCATCGCCCAACAGGAAACCGACAGAGTTTCCGAGGACGAGAGGCAACGTACGGGAGGTGGGTCAATCATCCCTCTTGCGTCGCCATTAAAAAAACGTATGTTCGTTTTTGAACACGCAGGGATGAAACCGAGATGCAGTTCAGCCTGACCGAAGATCAGGAAGCCTTCCAGAACGCCGCCCGCGATTTCGCCGCCGGCGAGATGGCGCCCCATGCCGCCCATTGGGACGAAGAGGAAATCTTCCCCGTCGATGCGTTGCGCAAGGCGGCTGAACTGGGTTTCGCCGGCATCTACGTCAAGGAAGACGTGGGCGGATCGGCGCTGACCCGGCTGGATGCGGCGCTGATCTTCGAGGAACTGGCCGCCGCCTGCCCGTCCACCGCCGCCTATATCTCCATCCACAACATGGCGGCGTGGATGATCGACAGCTTCGGCAGCGACGACCAGCGCGCCCGCTGGCTGCCCGACCTCACCACCATGACCAAATTCGCCAGTTATTGCCTGACCGAGCCCGGCGCCGGCTCGGATGCCGCAAGCTTGCGCACCAAGGCCGAACGCGACGGCGAATATTATGTGCTGAACGGCTCCAAGGCCTTCATTTCCGGTGGCGCCTCGTCCGACGTCTATGTGGTGATGGTCCGCACCGGCGGCCCCGGCCCCAAGGGCATTTCCTGTCTGGTGGTGGAAAAGGGCACGCCCGGCCTGTCCTTCGGCAAGCCGGAAAAGAAGCTGGGCTGGAAAAGCCAGCCCACCTGTGCCGTCATCTTCGAGGATTGCCGGGTGCCGGTGGCCAACCGCATCGGCGCCGAGGGCGAAGGATTCAAGATCGCCATGAAGGGTCTGGACGGCGGGCGGCTGAATATCGGCGCCTGTTCCTTGGGCGGCGCGCGCGAGTGCATCCGGCTGGCGGTGGACTACACCAACCAGCGCCAGCAATTCGGCCAAGCCGTCAGCGCCTTCCAGAACACCCAGTTCCAATTGGCCGACATGGCCACCGAGTTGGAGGCGGCGCGCCTGTTGCTGCACCGGGCCGCTGCCGCCCTGGATGCCAAGGAGGCCAACGCCACCACCTTGTGCGCCATGGCCAAGCGTCTGGCCACCGATACCGGTTTTTCCGTCGTCGACCGGGCGCTGCAATTGTTCGGCGGCTACGGCTACATCAAGGAATACCCGATCGAGCGGTATCTGCGTGATCTGCGCGTGCACCGCATCCTGGAAGGGTCCAACGAAATCATGCGCGTCATCATCGGCCGGGCTTTGACCCAGGTCTAAAAACAAAACGGCGCGAACAGGGAAGGAGACGAGGATATGGCTATGATTGGCTTCATCGGCCTGGGCAACATGGGTGGCCCCATGATGCGCAACCTGCTGAAGGCGGGACACAAGGTCCGCGCCTTCGACCTGTCGGAGACGGCGAAAAAGGCCGCCACCGAGGCCGGCGCCACCGTGGTGGACAAGGCCGCCGACACGGCGGAGGGCGCCGACGTGGTGGTCTCCATGCTGCCGGCGGGCGAGCATGTGAAGTCGGTCTATCTGGGCGAAGCCGGCGTGATGGCCCGCGCGCCCAAGGGCTGTCTGTTCATCGACAGTTCGACCATCGACGTGGCCAGCGCCCGCGAGGTTGCAGCGGCTGCCCTGGCCAACGGCCAATTGATGGTCGATGCCCCGGTCTCGGGTGGCGTCGGCGGGGCCGAGGCCGGCACGCTCACCTTCATGGTCGGCGGCTCGGACGACTCCTTCGCCAAGGCCCTGCCCATCCTGGAAGCCATGGGCAAGAATATCGTCCATGCCGGCGGCGCCGGTAACGGTCAGGCCGCCAAGATCTGCAACAACATGCTGTTGGGCATTTCCATGATCGGCACCTGCGAGGCGTTTGCCCTGGCGGAAAAGCTGGGCCTGGACGCGCAGAAGCTGTTCGACATCTCGTCCAAGTCGTCGGGCCAAAACTGGTCGATGACCAGCTATTGCCCGGTGCCCGGCCCGGTGCCGACCAGCCCGGCCAACCGCGACTATCAGCCCGGCTTCGCCGCCGCCATGATGCTGAAGGATCTGAAGCTGGCGGTGGAAGCGGCCAGCAAGGCCGGCGCCTCGGTGCCCCTGGGCAGCCAGGCCAGCCAGCTTTATGCCCTGTTCGCCGGCAGCGGCCATGCCGGCACCGACTTTTCCGGCATCATCAACATGTTGCGGGGGGCGAAATGAGCACCACCTCGCCGCTGCTGGAGGTCCGCGACGTCTCGCTCGGCTTCGGCGGCGTCCGCGCCCTGACGGAAGTGAACTTCCACGTCAACAAGGGCGAATTGTTCTCGATCATCGGCCCCAACGGCGCCGGCAAGACCTCCATGCTCAATTGCGTGTCGGGCCGCTATAAGCCCACCGCCGGGCGGGTGTTCTTCGAGGGCCGCGACGTCACCGGCATGACGCCCAACCAGCGCGCCACCATCGGCATCGGCCGCACCTTCCAGAATCTGGCGCTGTTCGGCCATATGAGCGTGCTCGACAACATCATGGTCGGGCGCCACCACCTGCTGAAGAACAACTTCCTCACCGGCGGCCTGTACTGGGCCGGCGCGCAAAAGGAAGAGCTGGCGCATCGGCGCAAGGTGGAAGACATCATCGACTTCCTGGAAATCGCCCATATCCGCAAGGCCACCGCCGGCACCCTGTCTTACGGCTTGCGCAAGCGGGTGGAACTGGCCCGGGCCATGGCGGTCGAGCCCAAGATCATCCTGCTGGATGAACCCATGGCCGGCATGAACCTGGAAGAAAAGGAGGACATGGCCCGTTACATCGTCGATCTGAACGAGGAATGGGGCATGACGGTGGTGATGATCGAACACGACATGGGCGTGGTCATGGACATCTCGCACCGGGTCATCGTGCTGGAATTCGGACGCAAGATCGCCGACGGCCTGCCCGACGACATCATGAGCAATGAACGCGTGAAGGTGGCCTATCTCGGCGTCGACGAAGACGAAGAGAAAGCCGCCGAAGCCGTGGCCTGACAGGGGAATGACGATGAGCCACGACTATAACGATACCGCCAAGTTCGATACCTTTCCCAAGCTGCTGTGCGAAAACGCGCGCCGCTGGCCCAACGACGTGGCCATGCGGGAAAAGGAATTCGGCATCTGGAATCTGTTCACCTGGACCGATTACCTGAACGAAGTCCGCCGCCTCGCCCTGGGCCTGGCCGCCACCGGAGTCAAGCGCGGCGACGTGGTCGCCATCTTGGGCAAGAACCGCCCGGAATGGGTGTGGGGCGAATTGGCCGCGCATTCCATCGGCGCCCTGTCCATGGGCGTCTACCAGGACAGCATGAACGCCGAAGTGGCCTATTTGCTCAATTACACCGCCGCCACCGTGGTGCTGGCCGAGGATGAGGAGCAGGTCGACAAGCTCCTGGAAATCGCCCCCGAAGTGCCGTCCTTACGCTACATCGTCTATTTCGACCCGCGCGGCATGCGCAAGTACCAGGACGACAAGCTGATCTTCGCCGGTGATTTGCGGGCCAAGGGTGACGAGTTGGCGGCGCGCGAGCCGGGCCGCTTCGAGGCCGAGGTCAATGAAGGCAAGGGCGATGACGTCTCGGTGCTGGTGACCACCTCGGGGACCACGTCGAACCCCAAGCTGGCCATGCTGCAATCGGGGCCGTTCCTGCGTCATTGCACCGCCTATTTGCGCGCCGATGAAAAGAGCGCCGGCGAAAATTACGTCTCCATGCTGCCCTTGCCGTGGATCATGGAGCAGATTTACGCCGTCGGTCAGCCGCTGGTCTGCCGCAACATCGTCAATTTCGTCGAGGAACCGGAAACCCAGATGCCCGACATGCGGGAAATCGGCCCGCATTTCGTCCTGCTGGCGCCCCGGACCTGGGAAGCCATCGCCGCCGAGGTCCGCTCGCGCATGATGGATTCGACCCGGTTCAAGCGTTTCATGTTCGACCTGGGCATGAAGCTGGGCATGCAGGCGCTGGATCAGGGCAAGCGCTCGTGGCTGGCCGACCGCATCCTGTTCAAGGCGCTCAGGGACCGCATCGGTTTCAGCTATCTGAAGTCGGCGGCCACCGGCGGCGCCGCCCTTGGTCCCGATACCTTCCGCTTCTTCCTGGCCATGGGCGTGCCGCTGCGGCAAATCTACGGCCAGACCGAACTGGCCGGCGCCTATACGGTGCACCGCGGCCACGACATCGACTTCGACAGCGTCGGCATTCCGTTCGACGACGCGCAATTGCGCATCGACAATCCCGACCATAACGGCGTCGGTGAAATCGTCGCCCACACCGACGGCATGTTCACCGGCTATTACAAGAACCCGGAAGCGTCGAAGGCCGACATCGTCGACGGCAATTGGCTGAAGACCGGCGATGCCGGCTATATCAAGAAGGAAAACGGCCATCTGGTGGTCATCGACCGCATCAAGGATCTGGCCACCACCACCCATGGCGTCCGTTTCTCGCCCCAGTTCATCGAGAACAAGCTGAAATTCTCGCCGTTCATCGCCGAGGCGGTGATCCTGGGGGCGGAAAAGCCCTATCTGTCGGCGCTGGTCTGCATCCGCTATTCCATCGTGTCGAAATGGGCCGAGCAAAAGGGCATCGCCTTTACCAACTACACCAATCTTTCGGCGCAAGAGCAGGTCTATGAATTGCTGCGCTCGGAAGTGGAGAAGGTCAACGCCACCCTGCCCGAGCCCCAGCGCATCCGCAAATTCCTGCTGCTGTACAAGGAACTCGACGCCGATGACGGCGAGCTGACCCGCACCCGCAAGGTCCGCCGCGGCGTCATCAACGACAAGTACGGCGACATCATCGATGCCATGTACGCGAACCGCCCGATGGTGCCGGTGGATGCGGTCATCACCTTCCAGGACGGCTCGACCACCAGGGTCAAAACCGAGCTCAAGGTGATCACCCTGCTGCCGCCCCCCACCGTCGCGCAAGCCGCCGAATAGGAGTTGCCCCCATGTCCGGCAATCTGCTTTTCCAATTGCTTCTGAACGGGCTCATCGTCGGTACGCTGTACGGCGTCGTCGCCATGTGCTTCGTGCTGATCTACAAATCCACCCAGGTGGTCAATTTCGCCCAGGGCGAGTTCCTGCTGATCGGCGCCTGGACCTGCTGGTGGCTGGTGGTCGACGCCGGCCTGCCGTTCTGGTTCTCGTTCCCGCTCACCTTCCTGTTCATGATGGTGTTCGGCATCGCCCTGCAAATGGTGGTGCTGCGACCCTTGATCGGCGAGCCGATCATCTCGGTGATCATGGTCACCATCGGGCTGTCCATCTTCTTCCAGTCGGTGACCAAGTGGATTTTCGGCGCCGACGTCCAACCCTTCCCGGAAATCTTCCCGGTCAAATCGGTGGACGTGCTGGGGTTGCAGGTGCAGCCGGCCTATCTGATGAGCTTGGTGGTTTCCGTCCTGGTCATGGCCGGCTTCGCCTGGTTCTTCAAGTATTCGCGCATGGGTCTGGCCATGCGGGCCACCGCCTTCAACCAGCAGGTGGCGCAATCCTTGGGCATCTCGGTCAAGAACGTCTTCGCCATGGCCTGGGCCATTTCCGCCATGGTCTCGGCCCTGGCCGGCGTCGTCGTCGGCATGGTCAACGGCGTGTCGGGCGCACTGTCGTTCTTCGGCATCAAGGTGTTCCCGGCGGTGATCGTCGGCGGGCTTGATTCCATCATCGGCGCCATCGTCGGCGGCCTGATCATCGGCTTGCTCGAAAACTTCGCCGAATACGTCGACGGCCAATGGCTGCATCTGGGCAACCTCTACACCGTGGCGCCGTTCTACGTGCTCATCATCATCCTGATGATCAAGCCCTACGGCCTGTTCGGCACTCACAAGATCGAAAGGGTCTAGGCCGATGATCTCCTCCAGCCTTATCCCCTGCGGTCAGTTCAAGACCTCGTACGCCAAGGACACCACCATTTTCGACACGCCGGTCATGCGGGCGTGGGCAGTGCTCAGCGTATTGTTCCTGATCGCCGCCCCCAGCTTCCTCAACAATTATCACCTGAGCATCCTGATCCAGATCGGCTTCATGGGCATCGCCGCCCTGGGCCTCAACATCCTGGTCGGCTATACCGGGCAGATCTCGCTGGGCCATGCCGGGTTCTTCGGCTTCGGCGCCTTCGCTTCCGCCTGGCTCAACAATTCCTTCGGCGTCCCCGTGGTGCTGGCCATGCCGCTGGCCGCCGTCATGACCACCGTGCTGGGGCTGCTGTTCGGCATTCCCGCCGGGCGGTTGAAGGGTCTGTATCTGGCCATCGCCACCTTCGCCTCGCAATTCATCCTGGAAGACTTCTTCGCCCGTGCCGATTGGTTCTCGGGTGGGTCGTCGGGCGCCGCCGCCGCCCCGGTCAATCTGTTCGGCTATGAATTGTCGGGCGACAAGGGCTTCTTCTACGTGGTGCTGTTCTGGGTGGTGGTGATGTTCCTGATCGGGAGCAACCTGCTGCGCACCCGCGACGGCCGCGCCTTCATCGCCGTGCGCGACCATTATCTGTCGGCCGAGGTCATGGGCATCAACCTGACCAAGTACCGCATCCTGTCGTTTGGCCTGTCGTCGTTCTATGCCGGGCTGGGCGGGGCGCTGTACGGCCATTACCTGGGCTTCGTCTCGGCCGAGGGCTTCACCATCCTGATGTCCATCGAATTCCTGGGCATGATCATCATCGGTGGCCTGGGCTCGGTCGCCGGCACGCTGATGGGCACCACCTTCATGGTGCTGCTGCCGGAAGTGATGGAAGGCGGCGTCAGCATCGCCAAAAGCCTGATCGGCGGCGATGTCAGCTGGCTGAACGAGGGGCTGGCCTATATCAAGCAGGCCTCCATCGGTCTGGCCATCATCTTGTTCCTGATCTTCGAACCCGACGGGTTGATCCACCGCTGGCGGTTGGGCCGCTCGTACTGGAAGCTTTATCCGTTCTCGTACTAACCAACAACGAGCCCCCCAAGGGGCCTGTCAAATCCAACACATTGGGAGGAAACACGAATGCGTAATCTTCTTCTGGCCTCTGCCGCTGTGACCCTGGTTTGCACCGGTACGGCCCAGGCCGCCGACATCGCTATCGGCCATCTGGCCGATCTCACCGGCGCCACCGCCTCGGTGTCCAAGCCGTTCGCCGCCGGCGTCGCCGACGCGCTCAACTACATCAATGCCAATGGCGGGGTGAAGGGCGACAAGATCGCCTTTGAAACCGTCGACTATTCCTATCAGGTGCCGCGCGCCATGGCGCAGTACAAGAAGTGGACGTCGGAATCCAAGCTGGCCGCCATCCAGGGCTGGGGCACCGGCGACACCGAAGCGCTGGTCTCCTCGGTGGCCAAGGATGAAATCCCCTATTTCTCCGCCTCCTATTCGGGTCACCTGACCGATCCGCAGGGCAAGACCTCGGCCAAGGCGGCGCCTTACAACTTCTTCTACGGTCCCAGCTACACCGACGGCTGTCGCGGTCTGGTGGAATGGGCCGCCGCCGATTGGAAGAAGAAGGGTGGCAAGGGCCAGGCCAAGTTCGTCCATATGGGCGATAACCACCCCTATCCCAACGCCCCCAAGGATGCCTGCGGCGCCTATGCCAAGGAAAAGGGCTTCGAGATCCTGAACCCGATCCAGTATTCGCTGAAGCCGGGCGACTTCAAGGCGCAGTGCCTGAGCCTCAAGGAATCGGGCGCCGATTACGCCTATCTGGCCAACACCTCGGGTTCGACCATCTCGCTGCTGAAGAGCTGCGAGACGGTGGGCACCAAGGCCCAGTTCATGGGCAATATCTGGGGCATGGACGAAGCCGGCCTCAAGGCCTCGGGCGAAGCCGCCAACGGCATGACCTGGGTCGTCGCCGCCACCACCTGGGCCGACACCACCCCGGGCATGACCTTGGTGCGTGAAATTTCCAAGCTGTCCGACCCGTCGGGCAAGGAAGAGCGCCCCAGCCACTACATGCGCGGCATCTGCTCGGCCTTCTACATGAAGGAAGCCATGGACATGGCCACCACCATGCCCGGCGGCGTCACCGGCGCCAACATCAAGGCGGCCATGTACAAGAAGTCCAATTGGGTCCCCGCCGGTCTGGAAGGCGTCTGCCTGCCGTCCACCTGGAAGGCCGACGATCATCGCGGCACCACCCAGGTGATGGTCTATCAGGCCGCCATCAAGGGCGAGGACGTGAAGATGACCAAGGTCTACGCCGCCGAACTGCCCCGCCGCCCCGAGTGGCTGGGCTGGTAATCAGCGTCTGAAACCGGGTGGTCTGGTCCGCCGGACCACCCCTTTTCCCTTCTGTACCAAGGTGCCCGATCATGGCTGAACCCGCCATCAAGCTCGCCCCGGAAGAATCCCTGCTGTCGGTCAACAACATCGAAGTCGTCTATGACGACGTCATCCTGGTCTTGCGCGGCGTCAGCCTGGAAGTGCCCAAGGGCAAGGTGGTCACCCTGCTTGGTCCCAACGGCGCCGGCAAGTCGACCACGCTCAAGGCCATTTCCGGCCTGCTGGCCACCGAGGACGGCGAGGTCACCCGCGGCTCGATCACCTTCGAGGGCGAGGAAATCGCCAACAAGAACCCGGAAGACATCGTCCGGCGCGGCATTTTCCAGGTGATGGAAGGCCGTCGCATCGTCGAGGACATGACCTGTCTGGAAAACCTGCGCCTGGGCGCCTTTACCCGCCGTGACGGCGGTGCCGCCATCCGCAACGACATCGACATGGTCTACAATTATTTCCCCCGCCTGAAGGAACGCACCGGCATGGCCGGTTATCTGTCGGGCGGCGAACAGCAGATGCTGGCCATCGGCCGCGCCCTGATGGCGCGCCCCAAGATGATCTTGCTGGACGAGCCGTCCATGGGCCTGTCGCCTTTGCTGGTCAAGGAAGTGTTCGGCATCATCGAACAGCTTTGCCACGATCTGGGCATCACCATCTTGCTGGTGGAACAAAACGCCCGCATGGCGCTGAAGGTGGCCGATTTCGGTTACATCATGGAATCCGGCAAGATCATGCTGGACGGCGCCAAGGAAGACCTGATCAACAACGAAGACGTCAAAGAGTTCTATTTGGGCGGCGACAAGGAACGCAAGTCGTTCAAGAACCTGAAATCCTACAAGCGCCGCAAGCGCTGGCTGTGAAGGCGCCCGTCCAATGACCGAATTTTTCGACGCCAAGGAAACCCGTTCCGCCGACGAACGCGAATCCGCCCTGTTCGCCGCCCTGCCCGGCCAGATCAATCATGCCAAGACCAATGCGCCTTATTTCGGCACCTTGCTGGCCGATGTCGACGCGGGCGCCGTCACTGACCGCGCGGCCCTGGCCCGCCTGCCGGTGACGCGCAAATCCGACCTGATCGATCTGCAACAGGCCAACACCCCGTTCGGCGGCCTGAACGCCACCGCCAAGGGCAAGCTGTACCGCGTCTTCGCCTCGCCCGGTCCCATCTATGATCCGGAAGGCTGGGGCAAGGATTGGTGGCGCATCGCCCGCGCCCTTTACGCCGCCGGCTTCCGCGGCGGCGATCTGGTGCATAATTGCTTTTCCTACCACTTCACCCCCGGCGGCATCATGTTCGAGACCGCCGCCCATGCCCTGGGCTGCCCGGTCTTCCCGGCGGGTGTCGGCAACACCGAGCAGCAGGCCCGTGCCGTCGCCGATCTGAAGCCCGCCGGCTATGCCGGCACGCCGTCCTTCCTGAAGATCATCCTGGAAAAAGCGGTGGAGATGGGCCTCGACCATTCGTCGCTCACCAAGGCCTGCGTCTCGGGCGAGGCGTTGTTGCCGCCCCTGCGGCAATCCTTGAACGATCTGGGCGTCGATGTGGTGCAGGCCTATGCCACCGCCGATCTCGGCCTGATCGCCTATGAAACCAGGACCAAGCAAGGCCTGGTGGTGGATGAGGACATCATCGTCGAAATCGTCCGCCCGGGCACCAATGATCCGGTCACCCCCGGTGAAGTCGGCGAAGTGGTGGTGACCAGCTTCAACCCCGATTACCCGCTGATCCGCTTCGGCACCGGCGATCTGTCGGCGGTACTGGCAGGCCTTAGCCCGTGCGGGCGCACCAATATGCGCTTGAAGGGCTGGATGGGCCGTGCCGACCAGACCACCAAGATCAAGGGCATGTTCGTCCATCCGCGCCAAGTGAACGACGTGGCCAAGCGCTTCGACGCCGTGACCCGGGCCAAGCTGGTGGTGGAAAAGGTGGGTGATGGCGATGTCATGACCCTGCACGTGGAAAGCAACGATCACAATGATGCCCTGGCCGCCGCCCTGCGCGAGGCCCTGCAATCGGTGTGCAAGCTCAAAGGCGATATCGCCTTCCATATTCCCGGCGCCTTGCCCAATGACGGCAAGGTCATCGAAGACAAGCGTTAACGCAGAAGGAACAGCCCATGTCCGTTTCGACCTCCATCGAGCTTGACCCCTTCAAGCTGGCCCAGGCCCTGTCGGGGCTGAACTTTGTCGCCGGCGCGTTCCATCCCGCCGCCTCGGGCAAGACCTTTGCCGTCAACAACCCGGCCACCGGCCAGGAAGTGGCGCGGGCACCGTTCTCGGAAAAGGCCGATGTGGATGTGGCCGTGGCCGCCGCCAAGAAGGCGCAGAAGGAATGGGCCAAGCTGCCGGCGCGCAATCGCGGCAAGCTGGTGGCCGAATGTGGTCGGGTGCTGTCCGAACACGTCGAGGAACTGGGCCGGCTGATCGCGCTCGAAACCGGCAAGGCGCTTCGGACCGAAAGCCGGATCGAAGCCAGCGTGCTGGCCGACATGTTCGTGTTCTTCGGCGGTCTGGCCAGCGAGTTGAAGGGCGAGACCGTGCCCTTCCACCCCGACATGATGACCATGACCGTGCGCGAGCCGGTGGGCGTGGTCGGCGCCATCATCCCGTGGAACGTGCCCCTGCTGCTGATGGCCATGAAGGCCGCCGCCGCCCTGGTCGCCGGCAATGCCGTGGTGGTCAAGTCGGCGGAAGAGGCGCCATTGACCGTGCTGCGCGTGACGCAAATCATGAACACCGTGCTGCCGTCGGGCCTGTTTTCCATCCTGGCCGGCTTCGGCCCGGAATGCGGCGCGCCGCTGGTGGAGCACCCCGATGTCAAGAAGGTCACCTTCACCGGCTCGGTCGAGACCGGCAAGATCGTCTACAAGGCAGCCGCCGAAAAGCTGATCCCGGTGACCCTGGAACTGGGCGGCAAGAGCCCGATGATCATCTGCGCCGATGCCGACATGGACAAGGCGGTGGCGGGCGCCATCGCCGGCATGCGCTTCACCCGCCAGGGCCAAAGCTGCACCGCCAGCTCGCGCATTTTCGTCCATGAAAGCATCCACGACGAGTTCGTCGCCCGCGTGCGGGAAAAGGTCGATGCCATGGTCATGGGCGACCCGCTGGATGAAAAGACCGATATCGGCACCATCATTTCCGACGGTCAGTTCGACCGGGTGAAGTCCTATATCGCGCTGGGCCGCGAGACCAAGGGCGCCACCGAGATCGTATTGTCGGCCATGCCCACCGATGCCAAGCTGGACAAGGGGTTCTTCGTCCAGCCGCGCATCTTCACCGGCATCACCAACAACGACCGCATCGCGCGGGAAGAAATCTTCGGCCCGGTCTGCTGCGTCATCAAGTGGTCGGATTTCGACGAGGTGATCGCCGCCGCCAATGACAGCGATTACGGTCTGGCCGCCACCATCTGGACCACCAATCTGAAGATGGCCATGGACGCCACCCGCCGTCTCGAAGCCGGTTTCGTCCAGGTGAACCAGAATCTGGTGGTGCAGCCCAACCTGTCCTATGGCGGTGTCAAGGCCTCGGGCCTGGGCAAGGAAGCGTCGCTGGAATCCATGCTGGAACACTTCACCCACAAGAAGACCATCATCATCAACATGCAGTAAAAGAGGGCAGTCCATGACCACCGATCCTATCGTCATCGTCGGTTCCGCCCGCACCCCCATGGGCGGTTTTCAGGGTGAATTGTCGGGCCTGACCGCCAGCCAGTTGGGCGCCCACGCCATCAAGGCGGCGCTCACCCGCGCCAATGTCGCCGCCGATCAGGTGGAAGAGGTGATCATGGGCTGCGTCCTGCCCGCCGGCCAGGGCCAGGCCCCGGCCCGGCAGGCGTCGCGCGGCGCCGGCATTCCCGACGCGGCGGGGGCGACCACCATCAACAAGATGTGCGGGTCGGGCATGAAGGCGGCCATGTTCGCCCACGACATGCTGATCGCCGGCACCAACCGTGTGATGGTGGCCGGCGGCATGGAAAGCATGACCAACGCCCCTTACCTGCTGGACAAGGCTCGCGGCGGCTATCGCATGGGCCATGGCCGGGTGATGGACCACATGTTCCTCGACGGGCTCGAAGACGCCTATGACAAGGGCCGGCTGATGGGCACCTTCGCCGAGGAATGCGCCCAAAGCTATCAGTTCACCCGCGAGGCCCAGGACAATTTCGCCCTCGCCTCGCTGGAACGCGCCTGCAAGGCGGAAAATCTGGCGGCCGAGATCGCGCCCTTGACCATCAAGACCCGCAAGGGCGACACCGTGCTGGCCGAGGACGAGCAGCCGCGCAAGGCCCAGCCCGACAAGATCCCCGGCCTGAAGCCCGCTTTCCGCGACGGCGGCACGGTGACGGCGGCCAATTCGTCGTCCATTTCCGATGGCGGCGCCGCCCTGGTGATGATGCGGCTGTCGGAGGCGGAAAAGCGCGGCCTGACGCCCTTGGCCGCCATTCGCGGCCATGCCACCTATGCCCACGCGCCCAATCTTTTCACCACCGCCCCGGTCTTCGCCATGCGCAACCTGCTGGACAAGCTGGCGTGGAAGACCGGCGACGTCGATCTGTACGAAGTCAACGAAGCCTTCGCCGTGGTCACCATGGCGGCCATGCGCGATCTGGATTTGCCGCACGACAAGGTCAATATCCATGGCGGTGCCTGTGCGCTGGGTCACCCCATCGGCGCCTCGGGGGCGAGGATCATCGTCACCTTGCTGGCGGCGTTGCAGAAATACGACCTGAAGCGCGGTGTCGCCAGCTTGTGCATCGGCGGCGGTGAAGCCACCGCCCTGGCGGTGGAGCGGCTGGCATGATCCTGACCGAGGAACAGAGCCTGATCCGCGATACCGCGCGGGCCTTCGCCCGCGAGCGGCTGGCGCCCGGCGCCGAGAAGCGTGACCGCGAGCACGCCTTCCCGGCGGCGGAACTGGCCGAGATGGGGGAATTGGGCTTTATGGGCATGGTGGTGCCGACCGAATATGACGGCGCCGGCACCGATTATGTCTCTTATGCCCTGGCCTTGATGGAAATCGCCGCCGGCGAAGGGGCGACGTCCACCATCATGAGCGTGCATAATTCGGTCGGCTGCATGCCCATCCTGAAATTCGGCACCGAGGTGCAAAAAGACACCTATCTGCGCCCCATGGCGCGGGGCGAATGGATCGGCTGCTTCTGCCTGACCGAACCCGAGGCCGGATCGGACGCGGGCTCCATCAAGACCCGTGCCGTGCGCGACGGCGACTTTTATGTGCTGAACGGCACCAAGCAGTTCATCACCTCGGGGCGTAACGCCCGAGTCGCCATCGTCTTCGCCGTCACCGACCCCAGCGCCGGCAAGAAAGGCCTGTCCGCCTTCATCGTCCCCACCGACAGCCCCGGCTGGGTGGTGGCCCGGGTCGAGGACAAGCTGGGCCAGCATGCTTCCGATACCTGCCAGATCATCCTGGAAGACCTGCGCATCCCCGCCGAAAACCGGCTGGGGGCGGAAGGCGAAGGGTTGAAGATCGCGCTGGCCAACCTGGAAGGCGGACGTCTGGGCATCGCCGCCCAATCGGTGGGCATGGCAAGCGCCGCCCTCGACCACGCCATCCGCTATGCCCAGGAACGCAAACAATTCGGCAAGGCGATCATCGAACATCAGGCGGTGGCCTTCCGTCTGGCCGACATGGCCACCCGGCTGGAAGCGGCGCGGCACTTGGTCTTGCACGTGGCGACCTTACGCGATGCGGGACAGCCCTGCCTGAAGGAAGCGTCCATGGCCAAATTGCTGGCCAGCGAAACGGCGGAAAAAGTGTGCTCGGACGCCATTCAGATTCACGGCGGATACGGCTATCTGGCCGATTTCCCGGTGGAAAGGATTTACCGCGACGTCCGGGTTTGTCAGATTTACGAAGGCACCAGCGACATCCAACGTCTGGTGATCGCACGGGCGCTTACGGCGGAAGCGGGTTAACGGAGAAAAGAACATGAAGGACATTCTGGTTCACGTGGATTCCGGCGAACGCGCCCGCATGCGCATCGAAGTCGCCGTCGATCTGGCCAAGCGGTACGGCGCCCGCCTGACCGGCCTGTTCGCGCAAGTGGACAGCCACCGCACCGCCGCGGTGGCCCGCATGGCCAGCGAATCGCTGAAAAAGGCGCAAGCCGAGGGTGAAACCCTGTTCAACACCCTGACCAAGGGGGTGGAAACCCGGTTCTGGGCCCTGCCCCATGGTGAATCCGGCTTCGTTTCCGCCGAAATCATGTTCTGTTCGCGCTATTTCGATCTGGTGGTGCTGGGCCAGAACGACCCCAAGGACAACACCACTCCCGACGACATGGTCGAACAGGCGGTGCTCAATTGCGGTCGCCCGGTGCTGGTGCTGCCCTATCTGGGCACTTACAGCTCGGTCGCCCATCGCATCGTCATCGCCTGGAACGCCGGGCGCGAGGCCACCCGCGCCGTGCATGATTCGCTCGATTTGCTGAAACAGGCCAAGACCGTATCGGTGCTGTCCATGCGCGCCCACGACGACAGCGGCGCCGCCCAATCCATGCCGCCGGTCAACATCCTCGATCACCTGACCAAGCTGGGCATCCCCTGCGACGGCGAGTTCCTGCCCGACGAGGAAATCGGCAAGATGGACATGCTGCTGTCGCGCAGCTTCGACCTGGGCGCCGATCTGCTGGTCATGGGCGCGCATGGTCAATACGGTCTGTCGCGCCTGCGCGGCTCGGGCACCCGCTATGTGCTCAAGCACATGACCTTGCCGGTGCTGATGAGTCATTGATTTCCCCGAAGCCCATGGCCGCCCCGCCAACCCCATGGGCTTCGGGTCGTTTTTCAGGAACGCCATGACCGGTTTCACCCCAAAAGACCCCGATTTCCACGCCCGGGTCTCCGCCGATTTCGCCAAACAGGCGCTGATGCGCACCATCGGCGCCCGACTGGCGCTGGTCGAGGCGGGCCGGTGTGAGATCAGCATGAACAAGCGCGACGATCTGTGCCAGCAGCACGGCTTCGTCCATGCCGGCATCACCACCACCTTGGCCGATACCGCCGCCGGCTATGCAGCGCTGTCGCTGATGCCGCCAGGGGCCGAAGTGCTATCCACCGAGTTCAAGATCAACCTGATGAACCCCGCCGCCGGCCAGTCCTTCACCGCCCGGGCCGAGGTGCTGAAGCCCGGTCGCACCCTGACCGTGGTGCGATCCGATGTATGGGCCGACAATGACGGCAAACGCACGCTGATCGCGTCCATGCTGGCGACGATGATTTGCTTGGCCGGGAATCAGTCTGCCCGGCAATAGCGGCGGACCAGGGCGCTGATCTCGGCCATATCCGCCCGCGCCCCGAGTGTGGCGTCAAACCCCAAGGCGGTCAGGCGATTGGTTTCGCCCTCGCGGTCCTCGTCGCTGAAGGCGATGACCGGAATAAAACGGGTCGCCGGATTGCCGCGCAGAATTTGGCACAATTCCGCCGCCTCGCCGATGGCGGCGCCGACATCGACGACGATCATGCCGAAACCCGGATCAGCCAAAGCCAATCGTCCGGCCTGCTCGGGGCTGGTGACGGTCTGAACCGTCAAACCCGGATGAGCCGCGCTCAGCTGCGTCATCAACGCCTGATGGCTGCGCGATGAATGCACGTACAATATGCGCCCGATCACGAGAGACGCATCCATTTTCACCTGGGCGGCAGCCAGTTCCACCCAAAAGGTGCTGCCTTGTCCCAAAGTGCTGCTAAAGCCGATGGCCCCGCCCATCTGCTGGATCAGGGCGCGACAGATGGCTAGGCCGATGCCGGTTCCCTCCACCGCCGCCCCTTCACCGCCCAACCGGTTGAACGGCTGAAAAACCTGATCATGCAGGTCCGGCGGTATACCGTTGCCGCTGTCGCGCACCGTCAACCGCACCTTGCCCACCATGTTGTCGACGGACAGATCGATGCTGCCGCCGGGACGGTTGTATTTGATGGCGTTGGACAGCAGATGACCGATGACTTCGGCCATGCGTTGTGCATCGCCATGGGCCCCCACCGGGCTGTCGCACCCGGTCTGCCGCAATTCCAGTTGGCCCTCTTGCAGGCGATCCTTCAGACGTGAACAGGCATCCAGGGCCACCGCCGCCAGATCGAAATCCGTCAGGTACAGATGCACATTGCCGCTTTCCAGATCCGCCAGTTCCAGCACTTGGTGAACCAGTTCGTCCAGCAACTTGCCGGCCCGCAGGATATGTCCGACCGAACGCCGCTGCGATGGCCCGAACGAGCCGTCGGGCGTCCCCTCCAGCAATTGCGCGAAACCGACGATGGCATTGAGCGGAGTGCGCAATTCATGGCTCATGGATGACAGAAAGACGTTCTTGCTGCGATTGGCCGCCTCGGCCTGCTCGAGGGCGCGGCGCAGATGGTCGCGGCTGGCGTTGAGGGTGGTGACGTCGACCAACACGCTGACTCGCCCGCCTTCGGGGGTGCGACGGTCGGTGGCCCGCAAAATGCGACCGTCCCGCAAGCGCAGTTCGCATTGGCCCTGCCCGGCCCGGAACTGGGCCAGCCGCAGGTTGGTGTATTGCTCGGCCGCCAATTCGCTGTCCACCAATCCCAGTTTCCAACTGTGCACGATCAGGCTGGCGAAAGACGTGCCGGGTACCAGCCACGGTTCCAGCTGCGGCAACAGGGCAATGTATTTGCGGTTGCACTGAACCAGCCGTTCCTCGGCATCGTAAAGGGCGAAGCCGTCATCCACCGCCTCGATGGCGGCGGCAAGACGTTCACGCGCCTGCCGCAGCTTGGCCTCGGCCTCGCGCCGGGCGGTGGCGTCGAAGAAGATGACCAGATAACCACCTTCCGAGGCGGCGGCGGTCACCACCATTTCCGCCCAGATCATCACCCCGGTCCGCCGCACGATACGGACGTCGCCGCGCCAAGTGGTGCGGGCGGCGGTTTCCAGGATGATATCGGCGGTATCGTCACCGTAAGCGGAAAACAGCAGATGCCCAAGATCCTGACCGTCGAGGCCCCCCTCACCGTACTCGGTCAGGCTTTCCGCGTAAGCATTGGCAAAGCCGACGGTACCTTGGTCGTCCAACAGCAAGACGCCATGGCCGCTTTGCACGATGGCCTCGCCCAGCGCGGATTGGCGGCTGATCTGCTGACGGACCATGGCGATGGCGGGCCGCAGCACCAGCACGAACAGCAGAAGCAATCCACCCAGCAAGATGGTGAAGCTGCCGCCCAAGACCAATTTCAGCTGGCGGACCTCGTCAGCGACGTGCTGACGATAACGACTGGCGACCTCTTCGTTGAACAGCATGGCCTCGCGGTGATTGAGCGCATCGACGCCGCCACGCCCGGTCAAAACCGCCTGAACGGCGGAATGGAACCGCGCCATCACCCCGGCTTCCGCGTCCCAGGCGGTGGCATACAAGATGACCACCTCCGGCGGCACGTCGGGATGCTCGATCACCTTGCGCGCCTCGTCACGCAAGCGCTCGGCCACGTGCTCCAATTCGTTGCGATAGCGTTGCCGCGATAGCGCCGTTTCCCCTGGTCGCTCCAGCTTTTCCGCCAGCAAGGCGGCGCGCTGCGCCATCATTCGCTGACCGCCGACCAGTTCCAGCACCTCTGCTTCTTCGTCCAGGGTCGACACGCTGGCGAGCAAGGTGGCCAACGCCAACGCCAGCAGAACCGCCAGTCCCAAAGCCAAAGCCGTCGCACGCCCGCTTAACGCGCGGACGGTGGCAACGGATTGGGATGGCAAGTTATCTGACATGGCGGAAGCAAAACACGGTGAAATGAGTGTGGCGCATAGTCCGAACCAAAAATCGGACATTGTAAAGATGAAGTGGGAAGGTTAAGCACTATGTAACAGATACCTCCGCCTTTGGTCGGAGAGCGATCGTCTGAGCTGTGTTAAGGTCTCCGCTATGCTGCTGTCCCTGCGCAACGCCCGGCTTCAGGCCATTGTTCCAGTGATCGCCATGAACTTGGCGGTGCTGCTGGGCGGCTTGGTCTGGCTGGTATGGGAATACGACAACAAACAAAGCTCGGCCCAGGCATCGCTGGGGGCGCTGGCGCGGGCTTCGTCCATGTCGGTCAGCAAGATTTATGAATTCGCCGCTTCCGGCATGCGTCAGGACAATCTGGCCGGCGCCGCCCGCATCGCTCAGGTCATCGACAGCAAAATGCAGCAGGTCCAGCCGGGCCTCAACCAGGGCGCCGATGTCTCGGACCGCGACTATGCTCGTGTGCTCGCCCAGTTGGAGGAAGGCGGACTCTTTCCCGGCACCCCGATCATCAGCAGCCTGACCGGCGCGCCGCAATGGCCGCTGTCGCTACGCCGCGCCAACCCTGCTGATAGCACTCAGGTCGGATTGGTGCGCATGCTGTCGGTCGATGAAGTGCAGCGACCGCTGGAACAGGCCCGGGTCAAACCCGACGGCATGGCCTGGATCATCCGCGACGATGGCACCATCATCACCGTGGCACCGTGGCGGGCCGACCAGATCGGCCAGAACGTCGCCGGACAATTGCCGGCCAAGGTCTTGCGCGGCGGCGCCGAACGGCTGGTTGCCGCCACCTTCGACGGCGTTGATTATCTGGTGACCTCGGCCCCGGTGCAAGGATTGCCGCTGCGGGTGGCGGTGGCCGGCCCCATGTCCGACTACTTCATCGATTGGTGGCGCGAGGCCGGGATGCTGGGCGTGCTGATGCTGGTGATGACCGCCACGTCATTGTATTCCGGCCACCGCCAATGGACCTTGCTGGGGCAATTGGACGACGCCAACGCATCGTTGCAGCAAGAAGTGCGCAGCCAGAGCGCCGTCCTCAACGCTGAAATCCGCGAACGCCAGGAACACGAGAAACTGGCCAGGGTGCTGCGCAACGCCTTGGAATATTCCGGCTCCATGGTGCTGATCACCGATGCCCACGGATTGATGGAATACGTCAACCCGGCTTTCGTCAAAGCCACCGGCTACGATCTCGACGACATCATCGGCAAGCGCCCGTCCATGCTGCGCCACCCAGAATTGTCGCCACCAGCCACCGGTCTGTGGTCGACCATCCTGGCCTGCCGGAGCTGGACCGGCATGTTCTGCAACCAGCGTAAGGACGGCACGCCGCTTTGGGTATCGGCGACCATTTCACCGGTGACCGACGACAGCGGCGTCATCACCCATTTCGTCGCCGTCGAGGAAGACGCCACCAGTCGCCGCGACGGCGAGGAGGAATTGCGCGAAGCCAAGCGCATGGCCGAAGCCGCCAGCCTGGCCAAATCCGAATTCCTGTCGTCCATGAGCCACGAATTGCGCACGCCCATGAACGCCATCTTGGGCTTCGCCCAATTGCTCACCAACGCCGACAATGATTCCTTGGGTGAACGGCAACGCTTTTATGCCGACAGCATCCTGAAAAGCGGCAACCATCTGCTGAGTCTGGTCAACGACATCTTGGACATGGCCCGCATCGAGGCCGGTCGCCTGTCGCTGTCGTTCGAGCGGGTCGAGCCCGATCAGGTGATGGCCGAGATCCTTCCGATGATCGCCGCCACCGCCGAACGGCGCAAGGTAACCCTGATCGACGAGATTTCCGGGCGCGGCGCCCCGGCGGTGGAAGCCGACTTCACCCGCCTGAAGCAGGCCTTGATCAATCTGGCCAGCAACGCAGTCAAATACAACCGCACCGGCGGCACCGTCCGCTTTTCCATCAGCCACGGCGAAACCGGGCCGGTGCGTATCGCCGTCAGCGACACCGGCATCGGCATTCCGGAAAAACGCCGGACCGAGGTGTTCCAGCCCTTCGCCCGCTTAGGCGCCGAGGCCTCGACGGTGGAGGGCACCGGTATCGGGCTGACCATCACCAAGATGCTGGTCGAAGCCATGGGCGGACAAATCGGCTTTTTCACCCAGGAAAACCTGGGCACCACCTTCTGGCTGGAAATCCCGCGCGCCGCCAGCCAACCCGTCGTCCCCCCGCCTGCCGTCACCAACATCACCACCACCAGCATTCCCTGCCGCATGACCGTGTTGTACATCGAAGACAACCCGTCCAACGTCGAGTTGATGCAAGAGGTGATCGCCCAGGATCATTGCTGCGCCTGCACCTTGCTGACCGCCAGCAATGCCGAGGAAGGGCTGGAACTGGCCCACACCCACCTGCCCGGACTGGTGATCATGGACATCAACCTGCCCGGCATGAACGGTATCGAGGCGGTGGCGCGCATGAAGGCCGATGCCGCGTTGCGGCACATCCCGGTCATCGCCTTGTCCGCCGACGTCATGCCCGACACCATCCGCACCGGCATGAAGGCGGGGTTCCTGCGCTATCTGCGCAAGCCGCTGGATATCGGCGAATTCCGCAAGATCCTGCATCAACTGGGCGAAATCAGAAGCTAAACCACCTGCACCACGGTATCCACCGCCGTCAGCCGCAACAGGTCACGCACACTGCCTTGCGGGTTGCCCAGCATCACTTCCTTGCCGACTTTACGCGCTTCGTCGGCGGCGGTCATGATCAGGGAAATGCCGATGGAATCGATAAAGGTCAACTGTCCGAGATCGATGATCAGCCGGCTGAAATCATCGGATATGGCCGATTGTATAATCGGCAAGAAGCGTTCCTGGTCGGTCACCCGGAAATTGCCGGCCAAGGCCACCCGCGCCTCGGCGCCAGTCCGGCGCATGGTCGAAATACGCAGATCGCCGATTTGCGGCGTGGAAACGATGCAGTCAAAGGAAATCCGGTACAGCACATCAGCCACCGGCCCTTTTACATTGACCAGTTCCAGACGGGCGCCGGCCTGTTCAGCCGCATCGCGCGCCAGGGCAAAGAGACCGATACCGTAGGAATCCAGGTATTCCAGCCCGGACAGATCAAACCGTATCCACGGCACCGAACTGGCAGCGATCTCGCCGGTCACCGCCTCGAAAGCGGCGGAATCGCGGAAGGTCAGCCGGCCATTGAAACGAAAAGTCAGACACGAAACATCCTGCTGGCGAACGTAATCCATGCACCACCCCTCTATACATTAGTATAGGTTACTATGTTTTTTAATAAAATTGAAGGCATTTGACGGGGCTAGCCACGAACGGCGCCTTGGGCTAAACCAAGACATTGCGCGATTCACAGTTTTGGGGTTCCCATGCCTTCCTTCGACATCGTTTCCAAGACCGACATGGCCGAAGTGGACAACGCCATCGCCGGGATCGAACGGGAAGTGGCCACCCGCTTCGATTTCAAGGGTGCCAAGTGCAGCCTGGAGCGCAAGGATCAGGTCATCACCATCCTGGCCGACGACGCGTCGAAGCTGACGCAGATGCATGACTTCCTCAAGGTCTACTTCACCCGCCGTAAGGTCGATCCCAAGGCACTGGACTTCAGCAAGGCGCCGGAAAAGGCCTCGGGTGATTCTTTGCGCCACGAAGTCACCGTCAAGCAGGGCATCACCCAGGAATTGGCCAAGACCCTGGTCAAGCTGATCAAGGACAGCAAGATCAAGGTCCAGGCGTCGATCCAGGGCGACGAATTGCGCATCTCGGGCAAGAAGCGCGACGATTTGCAGGAAGCCATGGCCCTGGTGCGCGGCCACGATGCCGACCAACCGCTGCAATTCGTCAACTTCCGCGACTGACCCGCCTAAACTTTGTGCACGGCAGCATCATAGATCGCCTGCAAACCATTGAGGTATCCTAGAAACCTTATTGGCATGGGCTTTGCGTGAGACTCTGGGCAATTGACGGAGTCCAGGCATGAGCCTGCGTGTGATCGTGGTCGATGACGAAGCCGACCGCGCCCAATCGGTGCGCCAGGCACTGGAGGGCGCGGGTTTCGTCGTCGTCGCCACCTTCGGCACCGGCGCCGATTTGCCGCGCAAGCTGGCCGAACTGGCCGCCGACGTGGTCATCGTCGATATCGACAGCCCCGACCGCGATACCTTGGAAGACATGCGCCGCGTCACCATGGAGCAACGCCGCCCGGTGGTGATGTTCGCCCAGGACGGCAAGCCGGAGACCATCAAGGCGGCCATCGAGGCCGGCGTCGCCGCCTATGTGGTTGATGGTCTGAAGCCCGACCGGGTGCGCCCGGTGGTCGACGTGGCCATCGCCCGCTTCGCCCAGTTCCAGGAATTGCGCGGCGAGTTGGACAAGGCCCGCACCACCTTGGCCGAACGCAAGCTGATCGAGAAGGCCAAGGGCATCTTGATGAAGCGCCGCAAGGTGGATGAAAACGAAGCCTATGGATTGATGCGCCGCATGTCCATGGACCAGAAATCCCGCCTGATCGACGTCGCCAATAAGATCATCGAAGCCGCCGAATTGCTGGGCTGAATCCCGATGTCATTGCCTGTTTTTTAAACTTGCCTGAATTTGCAGCATATATTTTGTGCAATGCCAAAAATCCCCTGTCGGCAAAACGGCGGAAATCCCGCATTGCACAATTGGCACGGCGATTGCTTTTAGGATTGGTGCAACGCAACGGCCTCAATGGCGAGGCCACCCGCGTACAGAAATAGACGATCTCCCGGGGCGACGACGTCCCACGGAAATCAGGAACAACGGCGTTCCACGGATTGCACCTCTGTTTTCAGAGGTCACGCAAGCCCCGTGGAACGCCGTTTTTGTTTTGGCCTGCCGCTTTGGCACACACCAGGGGTACCGACCATGACCGATACGCTGACCCGCCGTTCCCTGCTGAAAGTTTCCGGCACCGCCGCCGTGCTGGCCGCCGCCCGCACCGCCCTGCCCGGCGGCGCCTGGGCCGCCACCGGCGATGCCCCCGAAGTCAAGGGAGCCACGTTTGGCTTCATCGCGCTGACCGATTCCTCGCCTTTGATCATCGCCAAGGAAAAGGGCTTCTTCGCCAAGTACGGCCTGGCCGACGTGCAGGTGGTCAAGCAGGCCAGTTGGGGCACCACCCGCGACAATCTGGAACTGGGCAGTGCCGGCGGCGGCATCGACGGTGCCCATATCCTGACCCCCATGCCCTATCTGATGGCCAGTGGCCGAGTGACCAAGAACAGCACCAAGGTGCCCATGAACATCCTGGCCCGGCTCAACACCAACGGCCAGTCCATCTCGGTATCCAATACCTATAAGACCCTTCATGTGGGCACCGCCGCCAAGGCGCTGGGCGAGGCTTTCGCCAAGGCCCGCGCCACCGGCAAGGAAGTCAAGGTGGCCATGACCTTCCCCGGCGGCACCCACGATCTGTGGCTGCGCTATTGGCTGGCCGCCAACGGTGTCGATCCCGACAAGGATGTCAGCACCATCGTCGTGCCGCCGCCGCAGATGGTCGCCAACATGAAGGTCGACACCATGGAGGCCTTCTGCGTCGGCGAGCCGTGGAACGCCCAGCTCATCAACCAGGGCATCGGCTATACCGCGCTGACCACGGGTGAATTGTGGAAGGACCACCCGGAAAAGTCCCTGGCCATGCGCGGCGACTGGGTGGAAAAGAACCCCAAGGCGGCCAAGGCGGTGACCATGGCGGTGCTGGAGGCCCAGGCTTGGTGCGAGGCCAATATCGAGGAGATGTGCAAGATCGTCTCCGGCCGTGAATGGTTCAAGGTGCCGTTCGAGGACATCGTCGCCCGCTCCAAGGGGCGTTACGATTACGGCACCGGCAAGGTGGTGGAAAACAGCCCCTACGTGATGAAGTTCTGGAAGGATTTCGCCTCGTATCCGTTCCAAAGCCACGATCTGTGGTTCCTGACCGAAAATATCCGCTGGGGCTATCAGCCCGCCGACGTGGACACCAAGGCGCTGATCAAGGCGGTCAACCGCGAGGACATCTGGCGCGATGCCGCCAAGGCCCTGGGCGTCGCGGCGGCGGACATCCCCTCCACCACCTCGCGCGGCATCGAAACCTTCTTCGACGGCAAGACCTTCGACCCCGCCAACCCGCAGGCCTACCTGAAGAGCCTGACGATCAAGCGCGTCTAAGGAGGACGGAACATGACCATGGTCACCACCCCCACCCAAGTCAAGGAGGCGGCTGTCGCCGCCCCCCTGTCGCGCCCCGCCGCCCCCAGCGAGCTGAAAAAGAAGCTGCGCCACGTGGCCGCCGTGACCTTGCCGCCCTTGGTCGGTCTGGTCGTCCTGCTCGGCCTGTGGGAACTGGCCTGCCGGCAGGCCGGCGCCATGCTGCCGCCGCCGTCCAAGGTACTGGCCGACACCAAGGAACTGATCCTCGATCCGTTCTTCGACAATGGCGGCACCGACAAGGGCCTGTTCTGGCATCTGGCCGCAAGCCTCAAGCGCGTGGCCATGGGCTTTTCGCTGTCGGCGATCATCGGCATTTTCCTGGGCATGATCATCGGCCAGAGCAAGCTGGCCATGCGGGCGCTCGACCCCATCTTCCAGGTGCTGCGCACGGTGCCGCCTTTGGCTTGGCTGCCCATCTCCCTGGCCGCCTTCAAGGCCGCCGATCCCTCGGCCATCTTCGTCATCTTCATCACCTCGGTGTGGCCGATCATCCTCAACACCGCTGTCGGCGTCCGCAACATCCCCCAAGATTACCGCAACGTCGCCGCCGTGCTGCGGCTGTCGCCGTTGGAATTCTTCGCCAAGATCGCCATGCCGGCTTCGGTCCCCTACATCTTCACCGGCCTGAAAATCGGCATCGGCCTGTCGTGGCTGGCCATCGTCGCCGCCGAGATGCTGATCGGCGGCGTCGGTATCGGCTTCTTCATCTGGGATGCCTGGAACTCGTCGCTGATGAGCGAAATCATCCTCGCCCTGGTCTATGTCGGCCTGGTCGGCTTCGCCCTCGACCGTCTGATCACCCTGATCGGCAAGAAGGTCGCGGGCTGAAACAAGCACGCGGGAGGAAACGATGAGCATGGAAAAGACCCGCCTGAAGCTGGGTATCGCCCCCCTGGTCGATTGTGCTGCCATCGTGGTGGCCAAGGAACGCGGCTTCTTCGCCGAGCAGGGCCTGGACGTACAGATCAGCCGCGAGCCCAGCTGGGCCAACATCCGCGACAAGCTGGCGCTGGGCAGCCTGGATGCGGCCCAGATGCTGGCGCCCCAGCCCATTTCCATGAGCCTGGGCCTGGGCGCCATCCGCGAGCCGGTGATCGCCGCCATGGGGCTGGGCCAAGGCGGCAACACCATCACCATCGGCGCGGGCCTGTGCCACCGCATGGAACAGATGGGCGGCCTGACCAATCATGCGCTGAAGGCGGTGATCGACGACGACAAGGCCCAGGGCCGACCGGTCCTGACCCTGGCCATGACCTATCCGTTTTCCACCCATCATTATGAACTGCGCTATTGGCTGGCCGCCGCCGGCATCGACCCCGACCGCGACGTCCGCCTGAGCGTGGTGCCGCCGCCCCAGATGGTCGGCCATCTGTCGGCGGGCAACATCGCCGGCTTCTGCGTCGGCGAGCCCTGGGGCTCGTTGGCGGCCAGCATGGAACTGGGGCGAGTGGTCGCCACCAGCGACGACATCTTCGCCGGTCGGCTGGAGAAAGTGCTGGGCGTCACCCGGTCGTGGGCGGAAAGCCACCCCGAAACCCTGAAGGCCATGCTGAAGGCCCTGATCAACGCTGGCCTCTGGTGCGATGCCAACCGAGCCGAACTGGCCGAGATCGTCGCCCAGCCGGCCTATGTCAACGTCCCGGTCGAGGTGGTCCGCCACGCGCTCTCCAAACCCGGCGCCCCGGTGTTTTCCGCCCAGGCCGCCAACTTTCCCTGGCGCAGCCAAGCCATGTGGTACATGCGCGAGATGCAGCGCTGGGGTCATCTGCCCGCCGACATCAACACCCGCCGGCTGGCCGAGGACATCTACCGCCCCGATCTGTACCGCATGGCCGCCCTGGAACTGGGCCGCCCGGTGCCCTTGACCGATTACAAAAGCGAAGGCGAGCACGCTGGCCCCTGGGTTCTGGCCCAGGCCACCACCCCCATCGCCATGGGCCCCGATCTGCTGCTGGACGGCGCCCGCTTCGACCCCAATGCCACTGCCGCCGCGGCCCCCACCCCGGCGCACAAGGAGAGCACGCCATGAACGCCTATCTGTCCATCGACGATGTCGGCATCACCTTCCAGACCGAAAAGGGCAGCTTCCGCGCCCTCGACCACGTCAATCTGAAGGTGGAAAAGGGTGAGTTCATCTCGATCATCGGCCATTCCGGCTGCGGCAAATCGACCATCTTGAACATCGTCGCCGGCCTGTTGCAGGCCACCGAAGGCGGCGTGCTTCTGGAAAACCGCGAAGTGGACAGCCCCGGCCCCGACCGCGCCGTGGTGTTCCAGAACCATTCGCTGCTGCCCTGGCTCAGTGTCTACGACAACATCAAGCTGGCGGTGGACAAGGTCCATGGCAAGACCAAGAGCAAGGAAGAACGCCATGCCTGGATCATGCACAACCTGCAACTGGTGCGCATGGACCACGCCAAGGACAAGACCCCCAATGAAATCTCGGGCGGCATGAAGCAGCGCGTCGGCATCGCCCGCGCCCTGGCCATGGAACCCAAGGTGCTGCTGCTGGACGAACCCTTCGGCGCCCTTGACGCCCTGACCCGCGCCCACCTTCAGGACTCGTTGCTGGAAATCCAGCGCCGCCTGGGCAACACGGTGATGATGATCACCCACGACGTGGACGAAGCGGTGCTGCTGTCCGACCGCATCGTCATGATGAGCAACGGCCCCGCCGCCTCCATCGCCCAGGTGCTGAAGGTCGAGCTCGCCCATCCGCGCCGCCGGGTCGAGCTGGCCGACGATGCCCAATACAACCACTACCGGGCCGAGGTGCTGCGCTTCCTGCACGGCCACGCCCCGGCTTCGGCTGCGGCTTAGGAAAGGACCAAATCCATGAACGCAGTCTCCCGCCAAAGACTGGTGGTCATCGGCAACGGCATGGCCGGCATGCGCACGGTCGAGGAAGTGCTGGCCCGCGCCCCGGTCCGTTACGACATCACCGTGTTCGGAGCCGAGCCCCACCCCAATTACAACCGCATCATGCTGTCCTCGGTCCTGGCCGGGGAAAAGCAGATCGACGACATCGTCATCAACCATTTGTCGTGGTACGCGGAAAACGGCATCACGCTCCACACCGGTGATCCGGTGGTGGCCATCGACGCTGCGGCCAAGACGGTCACCGCTGCCAGCGGTCTGTGCGTGGCCTATGACAAGCTGTTGCTGGCCACCGGGTCCAAGCCGCTGATGCCGCCGCTGCCCGGCCTGGACCTGCCCGGCGTGGTCGCCTTCCGCGACATCGCCGATACCGACAAGATGCTGGCCGCCGCCCAGGCCAAGCAGCGCGCCGTGGTCATCGGCGGCGGTCTGTTGGGGCTGGAAGCGGCCTGGGGCCTGAAGCGGCGCGGCATGCCCGTCGCCCTGGTGCATCTGATGCCGACGCTGATGGAACGTCAACTCGACGTCGAGGCCGGCACCATGCTGCAACGCGACCTGACCGAACGCGGCCTGCATTTCTTCACCCACGCCCAGACCGAGCGGGTGATGGGCGAGACCAAGGCGGAAGGTCTGGTCCTGGCCGATGGCCGCACCATCCCCGCCGATCTGGTGGTCGTCGCCATCGGCATCCGCCCCAATATCGACATGGGCAAGGCGGCGGGCCTGGACATCAATCGCGGTATCCTGGTCGGCGACGACATGGCCACCAGCAATCCCGACATCTACGCCGTCGGCGAATGCGTCGAACATAACGGTCAGGTCTTCGGCCTGGTGGCGCCGATCTGGGAACAGGCCAAGGTCTGCGCCGCCCGACTGGCCGGCGACCAGATCGCCGCCTATGCCACGCCCGCCTTGTCCACCCGCCTCAAGATCACCGGCATCGACGTGTTTTCCGCCGGCAAACTGGCGGCGGAAGACGATGCCGACGAAGAAGTGGTGTTCCGCGACGCCGCCAAGGGCGTCTATCGCAAGCTGGTCGTGCGCGAGGGCAAACTGGTCGGCGCCGTCATGTATGGCGATGTCGCCGATGGCGGCTGGTATTTCGACCTGATCAAGGGCGACAAGACCATCGCCGACATGCGCGACCATTTGATCTTCGGCCAAAGCTTCGCCGACCAGGGCTGTTGCGGCGGCGCCAAGCCGGGGCTGGACGTGGCCGCCATGGCCGACGATGCCCAGGTGTGCGGCTGCAACGGCGTTTCCAAGGGCGCCATCGTCAAGGCCATCAACGAAAAGGGCCTGACCTCCCTGGACGAGGTGCGCGCCCACACCAAGGCCTCGGCCAGTTGCGGCATGTGCACCCCCGCCGTGCAGGCCATCTTGTCCTTCGTCACCGGCGCCGATGCCAGCGCGCCCGAGGCCATGTGCAAGTGCACCGATCACGGTCACGAATATGTGCGCCACGCCATCTTGGACCAGCGCCTGAAAACCCAGGACGCGGTGCGCAGGGCACTGGGTTGGAAGAATGCGGACGGTTGCGCCAAGTGCCGCCCGGCCTTGAACTATTACCTGCTCTGCGCCTGGCCGGGCGAATACGTGGATGATTACCAGTCCCGCTTCATCAATGAGCGCGCCCACGCCAACATCCAGAAGGACGGCACCTATTCGGTCATTCCGCGCATGTGGGGCGGCGTCACCACCCCGGACGAATTGCGCGCCATCGCCGATGTCGCCGACAAGTTCAACATCCCCAGCGTCAAGGTCACCGGCGGTCAGCGCATCGACCTGCTGGGGGTGAAGAAAGAAGACCTGCCGGCGGTCTGGGGCGATCTCAACAAGGCGGGGCTGGTGTCGGGCCACGGCTATGCCAAGGGCCTGCGCACGGTGAAGACCTGCGTGGGCTCGGAATGGTGCCGCTTCGGCACCCAGGATTCCACCGGCCTGGGCATCAAGCTGGAAAAGCTGATGTGGGGGTCGTGGACGCCGCACAAGGTCAAGCTGGCGGTGTCGGGCTGCCCCAGGAACTGCGCCGAGGCCACCATCAAGGATATCGGCATCATCTGCACCGAGGCCGGCTACGACATGGTCATCGGCGGCAATGGCGGCATCGAGGTCCGCGTCACCGACGAGTTGACCCGTCTGTCCACCGAGGCCGAGGTGTTGGAATATGCCGGCGCCTTCATGCAGCTCTACCGGGAAGAGGGCCATTATCTGGAACGCACCGCCCCTTACGTCGAGCGGGTCGGCATGGCCCATATCAAGGCCCACATCCTCGACGACGATGCCCGCCGCAAGGCGCTGTACGCCCGCTTCCTGTTCTCGCAAAGCTTCGCCCAGGACGACCCGTGGGCGGAACGGGCGACCGGCGGCATCGATACCCATGAATTCCAACCCCTGGCCGTGGTGAGCTGAGATGATGGACTGGATCGATATCGGCACCCTGGCCGACATTCCCCGCCTGGGGGCGCGCACGGTGGAAACCCATATGGGACAGGTGGCGGTGTTTCGCACCGGCGACGACGAGGTTTTCGCCCTCATCAACAAATGCCCGCACAAGAACGGGCCGTTGTCGGAAGGCATCGTCATGGGCCGCAAGGTCGCCTGCCCGCTGCATAATTGGGTCATCGATCTCAACAGCGGCGAGGCCCAGGCCCCGGACGAAGGTTGCACCACCCCCCTGCCCCTGCGCGACGACGGCGGGCGGCTGTTGCTGGGTCTGACCCCGGCAAAAAAGGTGGCCCATGGCTGACCGCATCCGCACCACCTGTCCCTATTGCGGCGTCGGCTGCGGCGTCATCGCCGAAAAGGCCGCCGACGGCTGGGTGGTGCGGGGCGACCCGGAACACCCGGCCAATTACGGGCGATTGTGTTCCAAGGGCACGGCGCTGGGCGACACCTTGGGCCTGGAAACCCGGCTTCTATACCCCGTGGTCGATGGCAGGCGCACCGATTGGGACAGCGCCATCACCGAAGCGGCGGGGCGCATCCGCGCCGTCACCGATCTGCACGGCCCCGATTCCTTCGCCTTCTACTTGTCCGGTCAATTGCTGACCGAGGATTATTACGCCGCCAACAAGCTGGCCAAGGGCTATTTGGGCACCGCCAATGTCGACACCAATTCGCGCCTGTGCATGGCCTCGACCGTGGCCGGGCATCGCCGCGCCTTCGGCGCCGACACCGTGCCGGGATGCTATGACGACCTGGAACAGGCCGATCTGGTGGTGCTGGTGGGCTCGAACCTGGCGTGGTGCCATCCGGTGCTGTTCCAGCGGCTGAAAAAAGCGCGCGAGCAGCGTGCTACCCAAGTGGTAGTCATCGACCCCCGCCGCACCGATAGCTGCGACATCGCCGATCTGCATCTGGCCCTGGCGCCGGGCAGCGACGTCGCCTTGTTCAACGGATTGCTCGCCCATTGCGAAGCGGCGGGCGTGCTGGATTTCGCCTTCATCGACGCCCATACCAACGGCTTCACCGAAACCCTGGCGGCGGCGCGCGCCGACAGCGTCAGCGCCACCGGCCTCGACCGCACCCTGTTGACCCGCTTTTTCGATCTGTTCGCCACCACGCAAAAGGTGGTCACCGTATTCAGCCAGGGCGTCAACCAGTCGTCGGCGGGCACCGACAAGGTCAACGCCATCATCAACGTCCATCTGGCCACCGGACGCATCGGCCATGCCGGCATGGGGCCGTTCTCGGTCACCGGCCAGCCCAACGCCATGGGCGGGCGCGAAGTGGGCGGACTGGCCAACCAACTGGCCGCCCATATGGGCTTCGACCCCACCAGCATCGACCGCGTCCGCCGCTTCTGGGACGCCCCCAAGATGGCGAAGAAGGAAGGGCTGAAGGCGGTCGACCTGTTCCGCGCCATGGATGCCGGCAAGATCAAGGCGGTGTGGATCATGGCCACCAACCCCGCCGTCAGCCTGCCCGAGACCGATCTGGTCCGCCGCGCCTTGGCCAAATGCCCGGTGGTCATCGTCTCGGATTGCGTCACCGATTCCGACACCTTGCGTTACGCCCACATCAAGCTGCCGGCCCATGGCTGGGGCGAGAAAAGCGGCACGGTGACCAATTCGGAACGCACGATTTCACGGCAATTGCCATTCTTGCCCCCTGCGGGCGAGGCCAAGCCCGATTGGTGGGCCTTGGCCCGCGTCGCCCAGGCGCTGGGCCATGGCGATGCCTTCGCCTGGCGCGGCCCGGAAGCCATTTTCCGCGAATATGCCGCCCTCACCGGATTCGAGAATGGCGGCAGCCGCGACCTTGACCTGTCGATCAGCCAGATCAACGATTACGACCGTTTCAGCCCGTTCCAATGGGGGGCCAAGCGCTTCTTCGGCGATGGCAGCTTCTTCACCGCCGACGGTCGCGCCGTGCTGGTGCCGGTCAACCACCGTCCGCCCAAGGAAAGCCCGACCGTCACCTATCCGCTGCGCCTGAACACCGGACGCTATCGCGACCATTGGCACACCCTGACCCGCACCGCCCTGGCGCCCCGGCTGTCGGGGCACCGCGATCAGGCTTTAGCCGACATCCACCCCGCTGACGCTGAAAAACTGGGCATCATCGATGGTGCCCTGGTCACGGTGAAAAGCCGCCTGGGCCGCATGGTCGTCCGCGCCCGCCTGACGGCGGAGCAGGCGCCCGGCCATGTCTTCGTCCCCATGCACTGGAACGACTGCCATGCCGCCCAAGGATTGGTCGGGCGGCTGCTGCCCGGCCACACCGACCCGCAATCGGGACAGCCGGAATCAAAGCATGCGGCGGTTTCCGTCACCCCCTACGCCACCGCCTGGGCCGGCCTGCTGATCGCTGCCG
>Ga0209066_10000781_pt1 | contig 45416 bp, 39 predicted proteins | sample All_14_2_FD_187198 | JGI IMG/M metagenome (GOLD analysis project Ga0209066, IMG submission 187198) | Freshwater microbial communities in response to fracking from Pennsylvania, USA - Allegheny Zone_MetaG_DW_15 (SPAdes) (version 2) ... | reverse complement strand
AAAAACGGCGGACGACTACGAACAACTCTTGCCTTGGCATCTGACTTTGGATGATTGAGCTTTACCGGAGCTGTCCGTTACACCCATTCGTCTGCTGATGGTATGACGCGGTTTATTGACCGCTTACAAAGTTGCTGTGGCTGCGTCGGTTTTTTCAATCTCAAGGCGGCAAAAACGCGATCCTGTGTTTCGGAAAGGCGAGAGATGCCAGTGACCGGTCGTTCGGCCTGATTGATGCGAATCTGATGATGCTGAAGCTTCTGCAACTCCGCCAGCGCCCGCTCCGGCGACAGATGTGCATCGGCGTTGCGCAATCGCTGTCGCATGACGCGATAGAGGATCAGCGCCATGAAGCAGATGGCCGCGTGTGCCTTGATCCGCGCCGGCAGGCGATGAAACACCGGGCCGATTTCGATCTCCGATTTCAGCACCCTGAAACCGCGCTCGATATCGGCCAGCGACTTGTAACGGTCAACCACGCCCTGCGGCGACAAATCCGGCGTATTGGTCACCAGCAGCAATTTGCCGTCCATCAGTTCGGCCAATGCCGACAGCCGCAATACTTAAAAAATCTTGCGCATGGATAACCTGCTATAGGCCATGTGGTCCTCAGCAAAATCGCCGAGGGTGCCACGGTTATCCCGCGTGCTACGTTATGACTTTGGGCTGTCCAGCTTGCGCTGGAATCGCCGTCCAGCTTGCATCGGAATTCGCAATTTACGAGGCCATGTGCTCATCAACATGTCGGTAAATATGAATATCTGCCGACGTTTTGATCAACTCAAGACTGGACTTGCGCGTGCTGCCACGTGATGTATTCCGAACGACGCAGCCGGTAGCGGGCGATGCTGCCTTCGTGCAATTGCTGCAGTGCTGCCGTGAGCATCTCTCTGAAAGCCGCTTGGTCGGCTTCAGTGGCGTAATCCTGTGCCACCTCAGCAATGACTGTAGGGCTGGGTTGCCGCAGACCCTTGACTACCGCCTGCACCGCCTGAATCAGCGCCTCCCGGTACTTAATCTTCAACGGGTCGGGTTCGACCATGGTTTGCGCGATGGCCAGATAGCGTTGGCAGGAGCGTTCATATGCCCAGACGAATACATCGCGCAACAACTCGATCTGGTTGAATTCATACACCCCCAGCGTTCCTTCGATGTAAGCGTGCTCCGGCACATCGATGAATGACAGTGGGCAAAGGTTGTGCTTAAACAGTGGGATGTTGGCACCGATGCGCGAGACGCGCTTGTTCACATCTTCAAACGGCTGCAGGTAGGGTAGCTGCACCATCAGGAAGAAGGCTTGCTCGAACGGGTCAGGGATAGCGGCAGCCTTGTCCAACAGCAGCGTAAAACAATCCTCAATCACCTGCGGCAGCGCCAGCGGGTGAAACACGGTACCCGAGATATCCACCGGGCGCCGCCGCAAACGGCCACTAGCCTGTGGATCGCGCATCAAATCCTGCGACAGCACCGCGTGCAGGTTCTTGAAGGTGAAGGCATCAAACCCCACTTCGTCGGCATCCTCGATCAGCATCTCGATGGCCGCCTTGTGGTTCAGGATCATCTGCGTTTCGATGGCATCCTTGCCCTTGGCAACCTGGCCGAACTCAATTAGGTTCTGGGTGTCGAGCCGGCTGTAGGTGTTGCCTTCCAGCTTCGATGAGGCCCACGACAGGTCGACCAGCAGTCGGCCAAGGATATCCCTGGCGTACGTACCTGCCGGTCGCTCCTTGTCGGGAGTGCGCCCCATCTCGTGCAACTGGCGGCGCAGTGACTCGGGCAGGTAAAAGGTAGTGCCGGGCTGATAGGTTTCCAGAAACTCGCGTTGGTACCCGACCGGCCGTCGGTGCATCAGCGGGAGTCGAACCTGATCGCGAATGGGCGCTCCTTCTGGTGATACTGGGACATACAGTTCCGCCTCGGCCGTTGCCGTGGCGGCGAGTGTCATCGAGCGACTGGCTGATACGACGCTGCCGGAAATTAGTTTGTAGACCAAGGCGATGCTTTCGCCCTCGGTGGTCACGCGCTGCTCGTCGATCAGCTTCTGCAGGCGGCGTTGTAGTGTGCGACGGTTGGGCTTGTCACCCTGGCGCCGCGCCATCTCGGCTTCAATGGTGGCAATGCCGATGCCGCTCGGATGTGCCGCGACGATGGATTCGATCAGTTTGAGTTCTTCGGTCTGCGTTGCGCGTGGCATCGGTTTTGACTCCTTGGGTGCAATTTGTCGCTCAGTGTCGTGCAGGAAGGACAAAGCGCGACACCATTATGTCGCGTAATGTGTCGTGCTTCAAGCTAATACTGTCGTGCCTCGGCTAGTTGTGTCACGCGAGCGCGACACTTTTTCTCCCATCATTCGCTCCCACCCGATTCACCCGTGCCCCAGTCACCACATTCCCCACCACATTGACCGCATCGAGCATCGACTGTGGCGACAGGTGCGCATAGCGCATCGTCACCTTCGGATCGTAATGCCCCAACAGCTTCTGCACCTCGTAGAGACTGCGGCCCGCATTGACCAGGAAACTCGCATAACTGTGGCGAAGATCATGTAGCCGCAATTCAGGAATCCCCGTCCGCTTGCGGATCGTATCCCACGAACAAAACATCGACACCAGCGGCTTCTTCGACTTCGAGCGCGCTGCCGGCACCGTCAGCATCCGGCGGCTGAAATCGATCTCATCCCAGCGCGCATCCAGGAGCTCGCGCTTGCGCGCTCCGGTGTAGAGCAACAACCGGATCACCTGCCCCACCTGCACATCACGGTAGGCGTCCAACTCATCAAACAGCCGCTGCACTTCCTCATGGGTGAGATAACGCTCCCGAGCGCCGTTGTCCTCAAAAGGCGAATCAGCTAATTCGACAAACGCCGTCGTCAGGAAATCGATGTAACGATCAGTCTGCTCGACACCCCATTGCCGAACCGTGTAAGTCCAGATTGATTCCAGGTCACGCTCTGCCGCCGGAGTCAGGCGATATTCAGCCATGGGCGGTCAGCATCCTTTGTTTGAACGCTGTAGGGTCGAAGCGGCGGGGGTCACCGCTGGCCTCACCCTCTATCAGTGCGGCGCGGATTGCTTCGATCTCGGCACTGCGTTCCTGCTCGCGTCGAATCAGATCGCGGATGTACTCGCTGTCGTTGGTGTAGTGCCCTGCGTTGATCTGAGCTTTGACCCAGTTGTCTTGCTGATCAGTCAGGGTGATGGTTTTACGCACAGTTCCCATGGTCCGCATTGGATTTGCCGAGTAGATTGATTAGCGCACTACACAGTTGGTTGCTGCCAAATTGTGAAAGATAATTGTCGAGGGTGGCTTGAAAGCCGCCGGGCAGGATCCCGAAGGTTGCGATTGCGAGAAAAGCAGAATTGGCCATTAAATTCTCCTTGGTTATGACGTTGGCGCTCAATTATAGAGGAGCAAGATGAGAGATGGGTAAGGTGAATGAGAGGGCTGGTGCTGTCACATTGTCTATCGTGAGTCATGGTCAGAAAGCCTTGGTGGAGGCCTTGTTGCTGGATTTGGTGGGTTGCAACCAAGTGGAAATGATTGTGCTGACCCTCAATGTCGACGAGCCCGCCGTCGAGGTCCCTGAGCTACTGCGGGAGCGCTTGGTGTTTGTGCACAATCTTGAGCCAAAAGGATTTGGTGAAAATCACAACCATGCTTTTCGTCAGTGCATGACGCCCTGGTTTGCGGTGCTGAATCCTGATATCCGCTTGCCAACAGATCCTTTTCCTTCTTTGATCAAGCTATTGGCTGAGTCCGGTGCGGCGGTTTGCGCCCCGGCGGTTCTTAGCCCGCTGGGCAAGGTGGAGGACAATGCGCGGATTTTTCCGACCCCTTGGGGAATTATTGCCAAGGGTCTGGGTTTGGGAAATGGCCAGATTCGCTATCGTCTTGGCGATGTGTCTTTTGCTCCGGATTGGGTGGGTGGGATGTTTCTCTTATTCAGGCATGAGGATTATCAAAAGATTGGCGGTTTTGACCCCGGGTTTTTTCTCTATTACGAAGATGTCGATTTGTGTGCCCGATTGCACAAGGCTGGCTCAGGCGTGCTGTTCTGCCCGACGGTTCATGTGATTCACGATGCCAGGCGAAGCAGTCGCCAATCCATGCGCTACTTGACGTGGCACTTGAAGAGCATGTTTCGATTCTGGCTAAAGCATCTTGGGCGCTTGCCGACCGTCATCCGGCCCTGAAGAACTGATTTTTGGCATAAAATCTAAAGCTCTGTGACCATTCGACCTGAATTCAATTATGCAACAGGTGATTCACAAGCAATTTGTCCGTTTGGCTTGGACGGGCGTCCTCTTGATCGGCTTGGTCGGGGCAGTACACGCTGCTGATGAGCAGTTCAGGGTCAACGCCTACGAAATCAGCGGTAACCATCTGGTGAGTGACGCTGAACTGGCGCAGTTGCTCGTCCCCTTCACAGGGCCCAACCGGGTTTTTGGTGACATCCAAAAAGCGCTGGAAGCCATCGAAGGGCGTTATCGGCAACTCGGTTATGCCGGCATTCAGGTAGGCTTGCCAGAGCAGGCGCTGGATAGCGGCAAGGTTCGAATGACGATCATCGAGTCATCGCTGAGCCGTATCAAGCTGACCGGAAACACGCACTTCACGAATCAAAATATTCTGGCCAGCCTGCCGACTTTGCAGGTGGGGGCGCCGGTCAATATCCGGGTGCTGTCGGAAAGCATTCAGTTGACCAATGAAAACCCGGCCAAGACGGTTGATTTGGTTCTGGGGGTTGGGAATCAGCCGGGCGAGTTGGAGGCTCGGCTTGAAGTGCAGGATGAAAAACCCTGGCGCGTTTACATGACTGCCGACAATACCGGGAACGCCAGCACGGGTCATGACCGGGTCGGCGTCGCGGTGCAGCATGCCAATCTGTTCGATGCCGATCATGTAGCGACTGCGGCCTATACGACCTCGCTGGAACGCCCGGACCGGACGTCGATCTACAGTTTGAGTTATCGCCTGCCGCTGTATCGCTGGGGCGATAGCCTGGACTTTATCCTGGGCTACTCCGATGTCAGCGCCGGCAGTGCGCATACGGTGGCCGGGCCGTTGCAATTCTCCGGGACGGGCGAGGTGTTCGGCTTGCGCTACAACCATATTCTGGCGCGGCAAGGGCATTACAGTCATCGCCTGATTTTTGCGGTCGACCAGCGCAATTACGACAATACCTGCACCCTGGGCGGGGCAGCGGTGTGTGGTGCCGGCGGCGCCGACATCAGCGTTCGGCCGCTGGGCGTCAGCTATTCTGGCCAATGGTCGCCGCCGGGGCAGGCCACGCAATTCGCCCTCGGTATTTTTGCCAACCTGCCGGGGCAGGCCAAAGGGGAGCAGGCTGATTTCACGGCGGCGCGTCTGGATGCCACGGCGCGCTATCAGTTGCTGAAAGGCAGCTTTGCCCATAGTCGCAATCTGCCGGGTCACTGGCAGGCCCGTATTGCCTTGAGTGGCCAATACACGCGCGATGCGCTGGTGGCGGGTGAGCAGTTCAGCCTGGCCGGCAGCAACGCGGTGCGAGGATTCGCTGAACGGGCGGTTGCCGTCGACCATGGCTTGTTGGCAACAACCGAACTCTATACGCCGGAACTGCCGCTGTCTTTCCTGTCCGGCAGCTTGCGCGCCCTGGCCTTTGCCGACTACGGCCTCGGTGCCTTTAACAAGACGCCGCCGGGCCTGCATGGCAGCGCACACATTGCCAGCATCGGTTTGGGTTTGCGTTACACCATGGCCAAGCAGACCAGCCTGCGTTTTGACCTGGCCCGAGTCGTCTCGGGTGGGCCCGCCGGCAGCGCCCAGGCGGGTGACTGGTCGGGCCATGCCGGCCTGACCTACGGTTTCTGACCGGCTGACCTACACAGGAGTTGCATGATGAAATCCTCTCTGGTCCCCTCTTTTCCGCTCAAGGTGCTGGCGCTGGCTGTCGTCAGTTGTTACTGGCCATTGGCTGGCTGGGCCAATCCACAGCAGCCCGTCGTGGTGGCGGGTCAGGCCCAGTTTGCCCAGCAGGGCAACACGCTCACGGTCAACAACACGCCGGGCACCATAATCAACTGGCAGCAGTTTTCGATTGCCGCCAACGAAGTGACCCGTTTCAATCAAGCCTCAGCCAGTAGCAGCGTCCTCAACCGGGTCATCGGTCGCGATCCCTCGCAACTGCTCGGTCAGTTGAGTTCAAATGGTCGGGTTTTTGTCATCAACCCGGCGGGCATTCTGGTCGGATCGCAGGCTCGTATCGATACCGCCGGCTTTGTCGCCTCGACGCTCAATCTGTCCGATAGCGATTTTCTGGCGGGGCGCTTCAGTTTCACGCCAACCGCCGATGCCGGCGCAGTCAGCAATGCTGGGCAGATCACCACGCCCGAGGGCGGTTTTGTCTATCTGGTCGGGTCGACCGTGGACAACAGTGGCTTGATCCATGCGCCGGGCGGTGAGGTGCTGCTCGCTGCCGGGCAGCGGGTGCAACTGGCCGATTCGGCAACCCCTGGCGTGCGGGTGGAGTTTTCCGCTACGACCGAACAGGCCACCAATCTGGGCGAAATCGTTGCTGAAGCGGGCCGGGTCGGCCTGACCGGTGCGCTGGTTCGCCAATCTGGCCGCATCTCGGCCAACAGTGCGGTGCGCGAAGGGGGGCAGATTTATTTGCGAGCGACGGGCGACACCTGGGTCGATCAGCAAAGCCAGACGACAGCCACCGGCACGACTGGTGGCTCGATCAGTCTGCTCGGCCAGCGGGTGGCGGTGACCGACCAGGCGCAGGTGGATGTGTCCGGGCAGCAGGGTGGCGGGCAAGTGCTGGTGGGCGGGGACTATCAGGGACAAAATCCCGCGGTCGACCACGCCACCATGACATTTTTCGGTCCGCAAGCAGTCATCCGTGCCGATGCTCTGCGTCATGGCCATGGGGGCAAGGTCGTTTTGTGGGCCGATGAACTGACGCAGGCCTACGGGCAGATCAGTGCCCGTGGCGCCAGTTTGGGCGGTCACGGCGGTCTGGTGGAAACGTCGGGGAAGCAAGGGCTGAATATTCGCGGCTTGCGCGTCGATACCTCGGCGGCCGAGGGCACGGCCGGGTTGTGGCTGCTTGACCCGCTCAATGTGGACATCGTGGCCAGCGTGCCGTCGGGCACCGCTTATCTAAGCCCATTCAGTTCCTTTGACCCGGGGGCGGATTCTTCCATTCTGGCCAGCGATATCGAGGCGGGCCTCGGTTCAGGAAACGTGCAGATCACCACGGGCTCGACCGGTGCGTCGTCAGGTGACATTCGGGTGCAACAGGGTATTTTCTGGTCGACCGGCAACAGTTTGACGCTGGATGCGGCCAACAAGATCCAGTTTGATGCCGGTGTCGACGCCAGTGGCACTGGCGCCACCTTGATTCTGAAAGCAGGTAGCGGCGGGATCACCAAGGCAGATGCGGCCGTTCTGGCTGTTGAAAACCTGGCGATTCACGCCAAGGGTTCGGTCGACCTGAGTAATGGCACCGCGAATCATGTCAGCACCCTGGCGGCCGCCATTGGTGATGCCAGCAATCTGGAAAAGAACCTCGAATTTGCCAATGATCAGGCGTTGCAGATCGGCACGGTCGACAGCATTAACGGCATCAATATCCAGATCGGCGCCGGAAATTACACCGCCGGTAGCGACAACGGCCTGATTCAGTTGCGCACCACCACGGGGGATCTGACCCAAAGTTCGGGCGCCCTGCTGGCTGGCCGGGCCGTGATTGCCAAGAGCGATGATGGCAAGGTCAACCTGAACGAAGCCAACCCCACTGGGGTGATTGCTGGTACAGCGACCACCGGCTTCACCTACAAGAGCAGCAACAGTATTTACTTGACTCGGCTGGGCAGTGCCGGCGAGGCGGGTATTAGCGTTTCCCAGGGCTCGTCGCCGGCGGTTGCCGGTCCGGTGACCCTGACGACAACCAGTGCCAGCGGCAGCATTTCTGATGACACCAGCGAGTCGACCGCGAAAATCTCCGGCTCAACCCTGAGCCTCAACGCGCCGGGCAGCATTAATCTGCGCAACGCGCATCAGGTCAGCACCCTGGATATTGACCCGGGCAGTGTCGGTGACATGAGTTTTCACAATGCCCAGGCGTTGACTGTTGGTAATACCATCACGCTGAATAGCGGCAAGAAATTTGGGGTGCTGCTGGATGCCGGTACACTCAACCTGAATGGTGCCAATATCACGGCACCGGGCGGTATCGCGCTCTATGCGCCGACGCTGGATGGTTATGGAGCCCAACTGTCGGCCAGCAGCGGGCGGATCGTCCTGGTTAGCGACAGCAATACAATGTCGAGCACCAGTGCCAACATCAGCGCCCAATCGGTGCTGCTGGCACCGAAAAGCAACGGGACTGGACTGGAAGTGAATGACTCGACCTGTGGCGCCAACATGTTGTGCCTGAGCGTCAGCAACCTGTTAAACTGGATTTCCACCGGCGACTTGCAACTCGGCCTGGATAGCAGCCATAGCACCAGCTTCGGCACGACGATTCCAGCGTCGGCCTCGCTGGCGGTCAATACGGCACTGGCACGCAGCAACACCGGCGACAAGCTGACGCTGCTTGCTGGTGGCGATATCACGCAATCGGCTGCCGTTACCAGCGAGTTACTCGGTGCGGCCTCGGGCAACGGCAATGTGACGCTGACCGATAGCAGCAACAGCTTCAGCAAATTGGTGGGTCAAGCCGACAATACCCATAGTTTCAGCGCCACATCGAGCATCGGGTTCGCCATTGATACGCTGACCACACAGGATGGCACGACCGAAAGTGGTGTGACGGCCGGCGGCAGTATCACCTTGGTTGCAGACGGTTCAACCAGCAGCATCACCGGCAATTATGTTGTCAAGGCACCTACAGTCACGCTGCGGGCCGGTAGTATCGGCAGTAGCGCCACACCGCTGAAAACTGCGGCCAGCACGCTCAGTGCCTTGGCCGACGGCAATATCTACATCACCAATAACACAGCAGCTGCACCGGGCACCCTGAATCTTGCGCTTCTCAACTGCAGCAGTACGCCGTGTACGAGTGGCGTGCAGTCAATCGGGGGGAGTCTCACGCTCGTTAATTATGGTCATTTGATCACACCGGATGGCGCCACTTCGAGCGGAGTCAGGGCGAGCCAGAGCATTACGCTGACTGCCAATAGTCCCCTGACGGTTGGCACGGCGGGTATCGCCTCCACGGGAACGGGGGGCGCAATCAATCTGACTGCCAGCAGTAATGGTCTGCTGACCCTGAATGGCCCGGTGACGACCAATGGTGGCAGCATCAGCCTGACTGCCGGTAGTACCAGCGGTACGATTCCCAGTGGCGCCAGCGTTAATTTAACGGGTGGCAGTAGTGGTGGAGGTTCGGGTTCGACGACCCCGACCCCGACCCCGACCCCTGAGCCCGTGCCTGAGCCCGTGCCTGAGCCCGTGCCTGAGCCGACACCAGAACCAACACCAGACCCCGTTCCCGAGCCAACGCCTGAACCCGTGCCGCTGCCGGAGCCAACACCCCCCGAACCCGTGCCTGCACCGATGACGCCAATTGGCATCTTGCCGACCCCGGCCGCCAGTGACTTGCAACTGAGCCAGGGGCAATTGAGTGCCGCGGTACAAAGTAGCGATGTTCCGGCGGATGGTGAGTTGTTGCCACGCACCAATGACGTTCCTGGCCTGGCGACATTGGATAATCGCATGCCCACGACCTCTCAGCCGACGCCGACCCTGGTGGGTGGCACGGTTGGTGAAACAGGGCGCGGCAGTTTTGGCAGTCGTACTGAGTCCGGTACGGTGCGTGAGGATGCCGGTAATGAAACCCCCCAGGAAGACGAGCGTGACCATGACGACACGAACCGAAGATTTGCCCAATGTACGGCCTGACCGGATGTTTGTCCTGATCCTCAGTCTGACATTTTTTCTGCCGTTGATTGCGCAGGCTGAGGAATTGGCTGCGGGTCAGGTGACTCACTTGTCTGGCACTTTCGTTGCCAAACGCACCGATGGCAGTGTTCGTGTGCTGGGTATTCAATCGGCGATTCGAGCAGGTGATCAGTTGTCGACCGAGGCCGATACCTATGCGCGCATCAAGTTTAGAGACGGCAGCGAAGTCGTGCTCCGTCCCAACACCCGCTTTGTGGTTGAGCAGTATCAATTCGAAGCCGAAGCGCCCGCCAAGGATAATTTCATCACCCGGTTACTGAAGGGGGGGCTGCGGGCCGTTAGCGGCCTGCTCGGCCAGCGCTCGCGGGAGAAGGTGGAATATCGCACCACTGTCGCCACCATTGGCATTCGCGGTACCAACCACGGCATGCTGCTATGCGATAACGATTGCGCCGATATTCAGACCGCCAGCGGTGAGCCCCCGGCGGATGGCTTGCATGTCGATGTCGTGTCCGGCGAAGTCGAGGTTCGTAATCGCGGTGGCCGACAGTCGGTGGGCAGCGGGCAATTTGCTTTTGCGCGCAACAATGACAATCCACCGACCTTGGTGCCAGCCGGCCAGGGTTTTCAGGTCACCATGCCGCAATCTATTAGCCAGAACGACGCCGGGGGGCGCAGCGTGGGTGGGCAGGCCCGTGATACTGGCTGCAATTTATAGCGATGGGTACATGATCGGCTGCCCGCTGTTTGGGGCGGAGTGGTCGCATGCATGAAATGTCGCTCGCCGAGGGTGTGCTGCAATTGGTGGAAGAGACGGCGCGCCGCGAAGGGGCCAAACGTGTCAAGCTGGTGGTTCTCGAAATTGGCCGCCTGTCGTCGGTTGCTCCGGAGGCTCTGCGCTTCTGTTTTGATATGGTGGTCCACGGCAGTTTGGCCGATGGTGCAGCCCTGGAGATGGTCGACGTGCCGGGCGAGGGCTGGTGTTCGTCCTGTGCGGTAGCGGTGCCGATGGCCGAGTTGTACGGCAGTTGCCCGGCCTGCGGCGGTCATCACGTGCGGGTCACCGGTGGCCGCGATATGCGGGTGAGGGAAATCGAAATCGAATAATCGGGAGGCAGCGATGTGTACGGTGTGCGGTTGCGGAGAAGGCGAAATGAACATCGAAGGCGGGGCGCACGGGCATGAGCATACACATGCGGATGGCCGCACGCATCGTCATGCGCACGATCATGCCCATCATCATCACGACGATCATGTTGCTTCGCATTGCCATGGTGCAGCGGGCGATCTGGATTACGGCGGCGGCCCGGCCGGCAGCCATGTGCCGGGACTGAGCCCGGCGCGCGTGGTGCAGATCGAGCAGGACATCCTGTCCAAAAATAATGCCTACGCTACGGCCAACCGGCAATGGTTTGATGCGCGCGGCATCCTGGCTCTCAACCTGGTGTCGAGTCCGGGTTCGGGCAAGACGACGTTGCTGGTCCGGACCATCGAATTGCTCAAGGCCTCGCTGGCCATCAACGTGGTCGAAGGCGACCAGCAAACCACCCGCGATGCCGAGCGCATCCGGGCCACCGGCGTGCCGGCCGTTCAGATCAACACTGGCAAGGGCTGCCATCTGGATGGTCACATGGTCGGTCATGCGATGGAACGCCTGAGGCCGGGCGACGGCTCGCTGTTCCTGATCGAGAACGTCGGCAATCTGGTTTGCCCCGCAGCCTTCGACCTGGGCGAGCATCACAAGGTCGCCATTCTTTCGGTGACCGAAGGGGAGGACAAGCCGCTCAAGTATCCGGACATGTTTGTCGCGGCCGACGTGATGCTGCTCAACAAGTGTGACCTGCTGCCGTATCTCGAATTCGATGTCGATCTGGCCGAGGCCAATGCCCGCCGGGTCAATCCGGCGTTGCAGGTGATCCGTGTTTCGGCCACCACGGGCCAGGGGCTGGATGAATGGCTGGCCTGGATCCGGGCCAGGATGGCGCACCAGCAAGGGAGGCGCGATGCCACGGTCGACGTGCTGCAGCGGCGGATTGCCGAGCTGGAGCAGGCACTGGCGGCCCGGTGAGCGGCGTCCGGTTGTTCATTCGCGGGCTGGTGCAGGGCGTTGGGTTCCGGCCCTACGTCTGGCGACTGGCGAGCGAGCTGGGGCTGAACGGCTGGGTGCGCAACGAAGGCGCCGGCGTCAGCGTCGCGGTCGACGGAGCGCAACAGGCTGAATTCCAGCGCCGTCTGCCACTGGAGATGCCAGCGCAGGCGCGCATCGATGCCATCGAACAGTCCGCGTGCACGGTCGACGCCAGCGGGTTCTATATTCTCGACAGTGTTGCCGGCGAAATGGCCTCGGCCATTGGTGCGGACGGGGCACTCTGCCCGGCCTGTGCGGCGGAGGTGTGCGATCCCGGCAACCGACGCTGGCGCTATCCCTTCACTACCTGCACGCATTGCGGGCCGCGGTACACGGTCAGTGCCGGCCTGCCCTACGACCGCTCCAGAACGAGCCTGGCCCCTTTTGCCCTATGTCCGGCTTGTGCGTCCGAATACCGTGATCCGGGCGACCGGCGTTTTCATGCCGAAACCACTTGTTGCCCGGCCTGCGGGCCGCAATTGCGCCTGCTGGGGGAGGATGGTCGGGCGGTCGACGGCGATCCGCTGGCCGAAACCCTGGCCCGCCTGCAAGCCGGGCAGATCGTGGCGATCAAGGGGTTGGGTGGCTTCCATCTGGCCTGCGATGCGCGTAATCCGGAAGCGCTGGCGACGCTGCGTGAACGCAAGATGCGTGAAGCCAAGCCTTTTGCCGTGATGGGCCTCAATCCGGCATCGCTGACCGGGGTGGCGCAGCTTGATGCGGCGGCTGTGGCGCTGTTGGCTGGGCCGGCGGCACCCATCGTGCTCTGTCGCAAGGGGGCGCAGGAACTCTATGGGGTGGCGCCGGGGCTCGGCGAATTGGGGGTGATGTTCCCGTCAACACCGTTGCATCTGCTGCTCTGGCACGAAGCGGCCGGCCGGCCCGCCGGCAAGGCATGGATGGATGCGCCGGCCGGGCTGTTGCTGGTGATGACCAGCGCCAACCCGCAGGGCGAGCCGCTGGTCATCGGCAACGATGAGGCGCGGGAACGGCTGCGCGGGATCGCGGATGCCTTTTTGCTGCACGACCGCGACATCGTCGTCCGTTGCGATGATTCCGTCGTGCGTGCCGGTGCGGTCGGCCCGACCTTCATCCGCCGGTCGCGCGGCCATGTACCGTTGCCGATTCCGCTGGCCAAGGGGGGGCCGACAGTCCTGGCGCTGGGCGGGCACCTGAAGAACACGATTTGCGTGTTCAAGGGACAGCAGGCCTTCCTGTCGCAGCATGTCGGTAGTCTGGACAATGCGGCGAGTATTGCCTTTCTCGAGGAGACGGTGGCGCATCTGTTATCTATCCTCGACGTGCGGCCCGACCTGGTCGCGCATGACCTGCATCCGGATGACGCCGCCGGCCAGTTGGCGGTGCAACTGGCCGGGCAATGGGGCGTGCCGGCGCTGGCCATCCCGCATCATCACGCCCATCTGGCAGCCATCTGCGCCGAACATGGCAGCAATACGCCGGTGATCGGCTTGGCCATTGACGGCGTCGGAATGGGTCCGGATGGTGGCGCCTGGGGCGGCGAACTGTTGCGCCTTGACGGCGCCGGGTGTGTCCGTCTGGGGCATCTCCGGCCGCTGGCCCTGCCCGGGGGCGACCGGGCCGCTCGCGAGCCGTGGCGCATGGGCGTGTCGGCGCTGCATGCAGCCGGACTGGGTTATCGGGTCGGTGGCTGGCTTAGCCAGCGCCATCCCGGCCATGAGGGCGGGTCTTTGCTGACCATGCTGGCGCGTCGCTTGCGTAGTCCGGAAACCAGCAGCCTGGGGCGCTGGTTCGATGCCGCCGCCGGTTTGCTTGGTCTGTGCAGCAGCATGAGCTACGAAGGTCAGGCGGCAATGCTGCTGGAGGCGCAGGCCCTGGCGCAGGGGCCGGTGGCGCCGATTGCCGGCGGTTACCAGTTGTCAGCCGATGGCCGGGTGCTGGATTTCACCCCATTGGTGTTGCCTTTGCTCGATTGCCGCGATCCGGCACTGGGGGCGGCGCAGTTCCATGCGACGGTGGCCGCCGGGCTGGCTGCCTGGCTGCTGGCTGCGGTCGACCGGGAAAATTGCCGGGAAATCGTGGTCGGCGGCGGTTGTGCGATGAATGCCGTGTTGATGGCTGCGCTGCGCGACGCACTGGCCGAGGCGGGCTTGAGCCTGCGCGAAGCGCGCCAGGCACCGCCGAATGATGGCGGGCTGGCGCTGGGCCAGGCCTGGGTGGCGCGGGCGATATTCAAGGAGGGCAAGCATGTGTCTGGCGATACCGGCGCAGGTCGTTGAACTGCGCGATCACGACCACGCGGTGGTTGAGCTGGCCGGCGTGCGTAAGGAAATTTCACTGTCGCTGGTCGATGGCGTGGCCGTGGGGGATTACGTGATCGTCCATGTCGGTTATGCGCTGAACAAGCTTGACCCCGACGAGGCGGCGCAAACCCTGCAATTGTTTGCCGAACTGGGTGGGCGGACGGATAGCGACAACGCCGTGCATTGATGAAGTACATCGACGAATTCCGTGACGGCAGCCTGGCGCAAAAAATCGCCGCTGGCATCGGTCGCGAGGCTGATCACGGTCGACCCTACCATTTCATGGAATTTTGCGGCGGGCACACGCATGCCATCTCGCGTTACGGTCTGGCCGACCTGCTGCCGGATAACGTGCGCATGATCCACGGGCCGGGCTGCCCGGTCTGTGTGTTGCCGATCGGCCGGGTTGATCAGGCGATCCGGCTGGCGCTTGAGCAGGACGTGACCGTGTGCACCTATGGCGATTGCCTGCGCGTGCCGGCCTCTGGTGGATTGTCCCTGCTCAAGGCCAGGGCGCGCGGCGCCGACATCCGCATGGTCTATTCCTGCGCTGATGCGTTGGCGCTGGCACAACAGCGCCCGGACAGGCAGGTTGTCTTTTTTGCCATCGGCTTTGAAACCACGACGCCGCCTACCGCCGTGGTGATCCGTCAGGCGGCTGCCCTGAGGCTGACGAATTTCTCCGTCCTGTGCTGCCATGTCCTGACTCCGCCAGCCATTGCCGGAATTCTCGACTCGCCGGAGGTGCGTGATGGGCAGACGGTGCCGCTTGATGGCTTCATCGGCCCGGCCCACGTGTCGACCATCATCGGCAGCCGGCCGTATGAACCGTTGGCCGAAAAATACCGCAAGCCGGTGGTGATTGCCGGTTTCGAACCACTGGACGTACTGCAGGCCATCCGCATGCTTGTCCGGCAGGTGAATGAAGGGCGGGCCGAGGTCGAAAACGAGTTCTCGCGGGCGGTCGACCGTGATGGCAACCGGAAGGCGCAAGCGCTGGTGGCGGAGGTGTTCGCCTTGCGCGAACACTTCGAATGGCGTGGCTTGAACGTCCTGGCCGACTCGGCGCTGCGCATTCGCAGCCGTTTCGCCGAATTTGACGCCGAACATCGCTTTCCTGTGGATTATGTTGCGGTGCCGGACCATCCGGCCTGCGAATGTGGCGACATCCTGCGCGGCGTCAAGCAGCCGCAGGCGTGCCGGATTTTTGGCACGGTATGTACGCCGGAAAACCCGGTCGGTTCCTGCATGGTCTCGTCGGAGGGGGCCTGTGCCGCGCATTACACCTACGGGCGTCACAAGGATGTCTGAAGCACGTAAAACGTATGTGCGGCCGCTCGATCTGAAGCACGGTTGTGTTGACATGGCCCATGGCGCTGGTGGACGGGCCATGGCGCAACTGATTTCGGACATGTTCGCCCGTCATTTGGGCAACGCCTATCTGGCGCAGGGGGATGATGGCGCCGTGCTGCCGGCGTCGGGGGGCGGACGGCTGGTGATGGCGACCGACGCCCATGTCGTGTCGCCGCTGTTCTTTCCCGGTGGGGATATCGGCTGCCTGGCGGTTCACGGCACGATCAACGATGTGGCGGTGATGGGTGCCCGGCCCTTGTACCTGGCGGCGGCCTTCATCCTGGAAGAAGGCCTGCCGCTGGCCGATCTGGATCGCATCGTGCGCAGCATGGCAACGGCGGCCAGGACGGCAGGCGTGCCGGTGGTCACCGGTGATACCAAAGTCGTCGAGCGCGGCAAGGCCGACGGGGTGTTCATTACCACCACTGGCGTCGGCGTGCTGGCGGACGGGGTGTCCTGGTCGGGGAGCAATGCCCGCCCGGGCGACGCGATTCTGCTATCCGGCACCCTGGGGGATCACGGCATGGCGATCATGGCCGAGCGCGAAAGCCTGGGCTTCGCCTCACCCATCGTCTCCGATACCGCCGCCCTGCACGGCCTGGTGGCGTCGATGCAGGCCTGTGGCGCGACAATCCGCGTCGTCCGCGATCCGACCCGGGGCGGTCTGGCGACGACGCTGAATGAAATTGCTCGCCAGTCGGCGGTCGGCATGCTGCTCGAGGAAAAGACCCTGCCGGTCAAGCCGGCCGTCAATGCGGCCTGTGAATTGCTGGGGCTGGACCCGTTGTATGTCGCCAACGAAGGAAAATTGGTGGCGATCTGTGCCGAAAATGATGCAGAAAGGCTGTTGACCGCGATGCGCGCACATCCGCTGGCTGCCGATGCAGCCATCATCGGCCGGGTGTTCGAAGATCCGCACCATTTCGTGCAGATGACCACGGCTTTCGGCGGCAGGCGCATGGTTGACTGGCTTTCCGGCGAACAGTTGCCAAGGATTTGCTGAGATGACCGGGATCGTTGTGGCAACAACGGGGCTTTGAAGAAACGGTAAGCAATTGATAGGGTATTGCGATGGAACCCCTGCCGGCTGATTGGTTGTCCCTGTTGATTCTGACTTTTGTGCTTGGCATGAAGCATGGCTTCGATGCCGACCACCTAGCGACCATTGATGGTCTGACACGGTATAACGCCCGTCATCGGCCGGGTCTAGCGCGTTACTGTGGCAGTTTGTTTTCGCTAGGTCACGGCGTGGTGGTGATGGCGATTGCTCTCGGGGTCTCGGCGCTGGCCGGGCAATGGGCGGTGCCTGCCTGGTTTGGCCTGACTGGGGCAGTCATTTCCATTGTCTTTCTGGTCGCCTTGGGGGTTTTGAACCTGCATGCTGTTTTGGTCGCACCGCCGAATCAAATTGTGCAGCCGGTGGGCTTGAAGGGGCGTTGGCTTGGTCGACTGGGTCAGGCATCTCGGCCGGCCCTGGTGGCGCTGGTTGGGGCACTGTTTGCACTGTCTTTCGATACCTTGTCGCAGGCGGCTTTTTTTGCGCTGGCCGGTAGCCAGTTCGGCGGCTGGCAAGATGCCTTGCTACTCTCCGCACTATTCATGCTCGGCATGTTGCTGACCGATGGCATCAACGGTCTATGGATTGCGCGGCTGATTGCCCGGGCTGATCAGGTGGCTCTGATTGCTTCGCGGGTCATGGGCCTGGTGGTTTCCGCCGTCAGTTTGCTGGTGGCAGCTTTTGGTGCGGCCAAGTTGTTGTCGCCGACGCTTGATGCATGGAGCGACGGCCAGGAATTGCTGTTCGGTGCTTTGCTGGTTGTGGTCATTGCCGGCAGTTTCTTGATGGCATTGCACCTCGGGCGGCGTGGCGCTATCGCCGCCTGAGCGGCTTCGCGCCACGCCCGCCGTTGTGGCTTGCCGATTGCAATAGTTTCTAGTGTGTAATTCATAATTACGCTTCCAGCCGGCCTGGCTTTGGGGTAGGCTACGGGGTTTTCCCCAATAGCCATCCGCCGAGGAGAATCCGTGGAAAAGGATCTGCGCGAAGCCGCACTTGAATACCATCGCTGGCCCACCCCGGGCAAGATTTCCATCCGCCCGACCAAGGGCCTGACCAACCAGCGCGACTTGGCTCTGGCTTATTCGCCCGGTGTGGCTGCTGCCTGCGATGCTATCGTCGAGGACCCGGCAACCGCTGCTTGGTACACCTCGCGCGCCAATCTGGTGGGTGTGGTCACCAACGGTACGGCCGTGCTCGGTCTGGGCAACATCGGTCCGCTAGCCTCTAAACCGGTCATGGAAGGCAAGGGTTGCCTGTTCAAGAAATTTGCCGGCATCGATGTGTTTGACATCGAACTGGCTGAGAACGACCCCGACAAGTTGATCGACATGATCGCCGCACTGGAGCCGACGCTTGGTGGTGTCAATCTGGAAGACATCAAGGCACCGGAGTGCTTCTATATCGAGCAGAAGCTGAAAGAACGGATGAGTATTCCGGTCTTCCATGACGATCAGCACGGTACGGCGATTATTTCCGGCGCTGCCATGCTCAACGGCCTCAAGGTGGTTGGCAAGAATATTGATGAAATTAAGGTTGTGGTATCGGGTGCTGGTGCCGCAGCGATTTCCTGTCTCAACCTGTGGTGTGATCTCGGTGTCAAGCGCGAGAACATCACCGTTTGTGACTCCAAAGGCGTCATTTATGTTGGTCGCCCTGGTGGGATGGATGAAACCAAGGCGCGTTACGCGCAGGAGACTGCTCAGCGGACCTTGGCCGATGCCATGGTCGGGGCCGACGTTTTCCTGGGGTTGTCGACCGCAGGCGTGGTCAAGCAGGAGATGATTAAGACCATGGCGGCCAAGCCGATGGTCTTTGCGCTGGCTAATCCGACGCCGGAAATCATGCCCGAACTGGTCAAGGAAGTGTGTCCGGAGGCGATCATCGCCACCGGTCGTTCCGACTATGTGAACCAGGTCAACAACGTGCTGTGTTTCCCCTTCATCTTCCGCGGTGCTCTGGATGTCGGTGCGACGCGCATTACCGAAGAAATGAAGATGGCTTCGGTGCGAGCCATTGCCGAGCTGGCTGAAGCTGAGGTGACGGATGAGGTGGCCATGGCTTATCCGGGGGCCGATTTGTCTTTTGGTCCGGAATACCTGATTCCCAAGCCGTTTGACCCACGTTTGATTGTCAAGATTGCCCCCGCCGTGGCGCAGGCGGCGATGGATTCCGGTGTGGCGACCCGGCCGATTACGGATTGGGCCGCTTACCGCGCCAAGTTGTCGGAATTTGTCTATCACACCGGTGTCGGCATGCGGGCCATTTTCCAAGCCGCCCGCCAGGCGCAGGGCAAGCGCATCATTTACGCTGAGGGCGAAGAGGAGCGCGTGCTGCGTGCTGTTCAGGTCGTGATCGAAGAAAAGTTCGCTCGCCCGATCCTCATTGGTCGTCCGGAAGTCATTGCGCACCGCCTGGAAAAGGCCAAACTGCGCATCAAGCCAGGCATCGATTTTGACGTGGTCAATCCGGAGTCCGACGAGCGTTACCGCGAATGCTGGCAGGCTTATCACAAGCTGATGGCCCGCCGTGGCGTGACGCCGTCCATTGCCAAGGAAACCCTGCGGCGCAAGCCGACGGTGATTGGTTCGATGCTGCTCAAGCTGGGTTACGCCGATGGCCTGATTTGCGGTATGACGGGCCAGTTCTCGCACCACTTGGGCGTGATCAACCAGATCATCGGCAAGCGGCAAGGGGTCAACACCCTGGCGGCGATGAATTACCTGATGTTGCCGGGGCGCTCCCTGTTTATCTGCGATACGCATGTTAACGATAACCCGACGGCCGAAGAAATCGCCGAGATGACGCTGATGGCGGCTGAGCAGGTCAAGCGTTTCGGTAGCCAGCCGAAGGCCGCCCTGTTGTCACATTCCAATTTTGGTTCGGGTAGCGGCGAATCGGCCCGCAAGATGAGCGTGGCGGCCGGTCTGGTATCCGCTATGTCGGCTGGCGAGTTGGAGGTCGACGGTGAGATGCACGGTGATTCGGCACTGAGTGAGGACGTGCGGCGCGAGGCTAATCCAGAGTCGCCACTCAAGGGCGAAGCAAATTTGCTGGTGATGCCGAATATCGACGCGGCTAATATTTCCTACAATCTGCTGAAGATGACGGCGGGTGAGGGGGTGACGATTGGCCCCATTCTGCTGGGTGTGGCACGTCCGGTGCATGTCCTGACGTCCACAGCCACAGTGCGCCGTCTGGTCAATATGACGGCGCTGGCGGTTGTGGAGTCAATGGAACGCTAAACCGGCCCTGCGATCTGGTTTCCGATAGGGGCGCCCGGGTGCCCCTATTTTTCGTCCAGCAGCAGCAACATGTCTTCCGTGATGTGTTCGATGGGTGAGCTGAGTGCGGCGCGCAGACGCAACTGGCCCTTGGGGTCGATCACGTAGGCGTCGGCGGCGTACTCGATGCTGTAGTCCGTCGGGCTGGTGTTTTTTTTGCTGAAGGTGACATCGAACTGCTCGGCCAAGCTGTTGATTTGTGCCGGGCTGCCGCCAAGTCCGATAAATTCCGGGTGGAACCACTGGGCGAATGTATCGGCATGCTGCGGGGCGTCGCGCTTCGGGTCGAGGGTAATGAAGAGCAATTGAACGCGCTTGCTGTCGATGCTGCGCAGACTGCGAATCAGGCTGGCGTATTTGCGTAGTGCGCTTGGGCTGCTGTCTGGCGAACGAGTGAAGCCGAAAAAAACGATGACGACCTTGCCGGAAAATTCGTTCATTTGCCGTACCTTCCCATCGCCATCGGTCAATTCCAGCTTTGGGAAAACGCCGGCTGGTGTGAGATCGGTGTTCTGGAATGCTTTGGTGCCACTGCTGCACGCAGCAAATAGAGGGAGGGCAAGCAAGGTGCCCAGCAGGTGACGTCGGTTCATTGTTTTAATCTCTCCAGTAATTTTTGGTGAATGCCCCCGAAACCCCCGTTACTCATGACCAGGATGTGATCACCGGGGCGGCTATGACTGGCAATTTTTTCAATAAGTTGGTCCAGGTTGTCGTCGACCGTGAACCGTTCAGCCAGTGGGGCCAGCGCGACGCTGGCGTCCCACCCAAGCATGGCGGTGTAGCAGAAGCTCAGATCTGCTGCGGCTAGGCTGTCTGGCAGCAACTGTTTCATGCTGCCCAGTTTCATGGTGTTCGAGCGGGGTTCGATGACGGCGAGGATGCGGGCCGGACCCACTTTCCGGCGCAGGCCGGCGAGGGTGGTGGCAATGGCCGTTGGATGATGGGCGAAGTCATCGTAGACTGTGATATTGCGTACGCACCCGCGGATTTCCAGGCGACGTTTGACGTTGATGAATCGGCTGAGTGCGTCCAGCCCTTTGTCGAATGGCACCCCGACATGGCGTGCTGCCAGTAATGCGGCACAGGCATTGGCTCGATTGTGCTCGCCAGTCAGCGACCAGGAGGTTTCTCCAATCAAGCCATTTTCGTCATGTAGGGCCAGTTGACCGTGTGCGTCGTCGCCGCTGGTTCTGAACCCTTGCGCCGTATTGAAGTGACTCACTGGCGTCCAGCATCCCCGGTTTAGCACGCGTGCCAGGCTGCTTTCTGCCGCATTGGCCACAATCAGCCCCATGCTGGGCAGGGTGCGCACCAGGTGGTGGAATTGTGTTTCGATGGCAGCCAGATCGCTGAAGATGTCAGCGTGATCGAATTCCAGATTGTTGAGAATGAGGGTGCGCGGCCGGTAATGGATAAATTTCGAACGTTTGTCACAAAAGGCAGTGTCGTACTCGTCGGCCTCGATGACAAAAAAAGGTGTGTCACCGAGGCGGGCCGAGATGCCGAAATTCAAGGGCACACCGCCGATCAGGAAACCTGGGGCCATGCCGGCATCGTCCAGTATCCAGGCCAGCATCGCACTGGTCGTCGTCTTGCCATGGGTGCCGGCAACACCCAGTACCCAGCGGCCCTGCAGCACATGCTCGGCGAGCCACTGCGGGCCGGAAACATAAGGCATGCCCTGGTCGAGAATTGCTTCCAGCAGGGGGTTGCCACGCGAGATGGCATTGCCGACCACGAAAACGTCGGGTTGGATGGCGCACTGGGTTGCATCGTAACCTTGAATCAGTTCAACACCGGCCTGGCGAAGCTGGTCGCTCATCGGTGGATACACATTGGCATCGCAACCAGTAACTCGATGGCCTGCCGCAATGGCCAGTTGCGCGACCCCCCCCATGAAGGTGCCGCAGATGCCAAGAATGTGAATGTGCATGATTCGTCTAGCCGTTAGAATAGGCTTGATTTTACCCTGAGCGAGACGTCATGCCCCGACACGAAAGGCAACGCCCGAGCATGGGTCGCCGCGCCACCATTGCCGCCGCCGCCGCCCGATTGATTGCCGAGGACGGCATCACTGATTTTCATCATGCCAAAAAGAAAGCCGCCCGCCAGTTGGGTCTGCCTCTGCATACCCCATTGCCGGACAATGCCGAAGTTGAGGCTGAGTTGCGTGCCTACCGTAGTCTTTATGATGAAGAAGGGCATGTTGAATTGCTCGATGCCTTACGTCGTTCTGCACTAGATCTGCTTGATTTGCTGGCTGATTTTCGTCCTTATCTCACAGGTTCTGTTCTGGATGGAACGGCGGGGGAGCATTCGTTCATTGATTTGCTGTTGTTTGCCGACAGTGCGAAGGAGGTGGAGATCTTTCTGCTCAATCGCGGCATTGATGTGACGCACGTCGATCCGCGTAGCGACAAGGTTGAGGCTGTTTTGCAGGTCGAGACCGATACGGTCGACGCTAATCTGATCATTTTGTCGCCCCAGATGGAGCGAGTTGCCTTCAAGCACCGCGATGGTCGGCCGCGTGACCGCATCCGCGCCGACGCCTTGCGCACCCTGTTGCAGGAGTAAGTCTTTCTTCTTGACGAAGCAGAATATGCCGCATATAATGCGCGCTTTCCCGTGTGCTGGGTCGGTAGCTCAGTCGGTAGAGCAGCGGACTTTTAATCCGTTGGTCCCGAGTTCGAATCTCGGCCGACCCACCAAATCTTATGGGAACGGGGGCGTTAGCTCAGCTGGTAGAGCAGCGGACTCTTAATCCGTAGGTCCACAGTTCGAATCTGTGACGCCCCACCAAATACTATCCATTAAGTTCCTAGCCCCAATCTTTGCTTGGGGCTTTTTGCTTTCTGGCGTTCGTTCAGTTTTTCAGTCGTCGAAGAAAGCTCCTCTACGCCGTTTGTCGTATTTCGCATTTTGATAAAGTTCAATACAATGACATTGTAATTTTATGCAAATGGGGAAATAACATGTCGCGTGGTAGAAAAAAACAGCCGCCAACTTCTCCGGAGAGGCGTGATGATCGACCTATTTATACCGCTGCGGTGCGCTATCGAGATGGCACCTACGAGCTGATTCGGGTTAAGTATGCTAATGATCTGGAAGATGCGCGTGCGGTTCTCTTTGATCAGTTGATGAATGTCCAGACAGTGGTGATCGCCGCACTTTGAGTATTGTGCTCAAGTAGGACACAGGGTGTTCTGCTTGAGCGATCCCTGTTTCGGAGATGAATGCGCCATTCCGCCTGAGAGAAAATTCAAGCGGCTTTGGCGGCTTTCTGGTCCATTTTAACCAAGGCTTCGCGACCAGAGAGCAGGTGGTCGTGCATCAGGCGTTCGGCTTCTTGTGTGTTGCGCGCCTCGAGCGCGGCCATGATCAGGCGGTGTTCATCGAGTGACTGCTGCAGGCGACCTTCAAGTGATAGGGAGTGCAGGCGAGATAGTTTGAGAACCTTGCGCAGGTCTTGTATCACTGAGAGTAACCAGCGGTTACCCGATAGCTCCTGGATTTTTTTGTGGAATTCCTGGTTCGCCTCGAAAAAACCATCAATTCGTCCTTCGCGAGCCGCTGCTTCCAGTGTGTCGTGAGTTTTCTTCAGTTCGGCAATATCGGTTGGGCGAGCCCGTTCCACAGCTTCTGCGGCACAGCGACCTTCGAGCATGGCCATCAACGGGAAAATATCGTCCAGATCCTGGCGTGAAATCTCTGTGACATAGCAGCCGCGACGCGGCTTCAGTTCAACCAGCCCTTCCGAGGCTAAAACCTTCAATGCTTCCCGTAGCGGGGTACGTGAAATGCCGTACTGCTCGGCTAATTTTTGCTCATCGATCCAGTTGCCGGGCTGAAGTTCGTGGGCAAAGATGCGTTGGCGCAGACGCTCGGCAACTTCCTGGTAGAGCGCAGTCGGGGCAATACGGTTCATGTCTCGATCGTTGGTAGGGTGAGCGGATAAGCAGCTTGGCTTGCATCCATAATTATGGATACAGTATTATGTGGGGCTAGGTATGTCAAGCAAGGCTCAAACGCGTAGAATTTTGAATTCTGCATCATCGGCCTGAAAAAATCGAATCGGCGAGGGGTGTCTCATGTCAGAAAAGTTCTTTGATTCCAATAACCTGGATGTTTGGGAAAAGGCTGCGGCCAAGCAGTCGCCGGGCGGTGATGTCAATAACCTGGTTTGGACGACGCCTGAAGGGCTGGCCGTCAAGGCCCTTTACACCCGAAAAGATGTCGCAGATCTTCAATTTGCTGACACCCTACCGGGTGTCGCGCCCTACCTGCGTGGTCCGCAGCCGACAATGTACGCGGTCAAGCCGTGGACGATCCGCCAGTACGCCGGCTTCTCGACTGCTGAAGCTTCCAATGCCTTTTACCGCAAGGCGCTTGCCGCCGGCGGCCAGGGGGTTTCCGTGGCTTTCGACTTGGCGACACACCGTGGCTATGACTCCGACAATGCCCGCGTTACGGGCGACGTCGGCAAGGCTGGCGTGGCGATCGATTCGGTCGAGGACATGAAGATCCTGTTCGACAGCATTCCGCTCGACAAGGTCTCGGTGTCGATGACGATGAACGGTGCCGTGCTGCCCATTCTCGCCGGCTACATCGTCGCCGCCGAAGAGCAGGGTGTCTCCCAGGAAAAATTGTCTGGCACTATCCAGAACGACATCCTCAAAGAATTCATGGTGCGGAACACCTACATCTATCCGCCCAAGCCGTCGATGAAGATCATCGCCGATATCTTCGGTTACACGGCGCAGCACATGCCGAAGTTCAACTCGATCTCGATTTCCGGCTATCACATCCAGGAAGCCGGCGCCAACCAGGCGATCGAGCTGGCCTTCACGCTGGCCGACGGCATGGAATACGTGCGCACCGGCATCGCTTCCGGCATGGATGTCGACACCTTTGCCGGCCGTCTGTCCTTCTTCTGGGCCGTCGGCATGAACTTCTACCTGGAAATCGCCAAGATGCGCGCCGCGCGCCTGCTGTGGCACCGCATCATGACCCAGTTCGAGGCCAAGAGCCCGAAGTCGATGATGCTGCGCACGCACTCGCAGACTTCCGGCTGGTCGCTGACCGAACAGGACCCGTACAACAACGTCGTCCGGACCACCATCGAAGCGATGGCCGCCGTCTTCGGTGGCACCCAGTCGCTGCACACCAACGCGCTCGACGAAGCGATCGCGCTGCCGACCGAGTTTTCGTCGCGCATCGCCCGCAACACGCAGTTGATCATCCAGGAAGAAACCCACATCACCAATGTCGTTGATCCGTGGGCCGGTTCCTACATGATGGAAAAGCTGACCCAGGACATGGCCGACAAGGCCTGGGGCATCATCGAAGAAATCGAAGCCATGGGTGGCATGACCAAGGCCGTCGAATCCGGCTGGGCGAAGATGCAGGTCGAGACCTGTGCGGCCGACAAGCAGGCGCGGATCGACTCCGGCAAGGACGTCATCGTTGGCGTTAATAAGTACAAGCTGGCCAAGGAAGACGCGATCGACATCCTCGATATCGACAACCATGCCGTTCGTGATTCGCAGATTGCCCGCCTCAAGAACATTCGTGCCACGCGTGACAGTGCTGCGGTCAACGCCGCGCTGGAGGCGTTAACCAAAGCTGCCGAAACCGGCGAAGGCAATCTGCTCGACCTGACCGTCAAGGCCATGCGCCTGCGCGCCACGGTCGGCGAAGTGTCGGATGCGCTGGAAAAGGTCTTCGGTCGTTTCCGCGCCAACAATCAGACCATTTCCGGTGTTTACGGTGGCGTTGTCGAAGGTATGGAAAGCTGGGAACAGATCAAGGCCGATGTCGCCAAGTTCGCCGAAGAAGAAGGCCGTCGCCCGCGCATCATGATCGCCAAGCTCGGTCAGGATGGTCATGACCGTGGTGCCAAGGTTGTTGCTACTGCCTACGCCGACCTCGGCTTCGATATCGACATGGGCCCCTTGTTCCAGACGCCGGAAGAAGCTGCTCGTCAGGCCATCGAAAACGATGTTCACGCCGTCGGTGTGTCGTCGCTGGCGGCCGGCCACAAGACCTTGCTGCCGCAACTGGTGCAGGCGCTGAAGGACCAGGGCGGTGACGACATCATCGTTTTCGCCGGTGGCGTGATTCCGGCGCAGGATTACGATTACCTGTTCAATGCCGGCGCCAAGGCGGTTTTCGGCCCGGGAACCCGGATCGAAGATTCCGCTGTCAAGGTGCTGGAAGAAATCCGCAAGGCCCGCGGCTAAGCCCGGATGAAACTGGACGAGGCGCCCGTGCGAGCCGATCTCCTGTCCACTGCCGACCAGGTGCTGGTCGACGGCGTGCTGGCCGGCCAGCGGCGTTCGCTGGCCAAGGCGATCACGCTGATCGAGTCGACCCGTGGCGATCACCAGCAGCGCGCGCAACAGGTGTTGAACGCGTTGTTGCCGAGCACTGGCAAGGCGATTCGCATCGGCATCTCTGGTGTGCCCGGCGCCGGCAAGTCGACTTTCATCGAGGCGCTGGGTGTCTGGCTGATTGAGCAGGGGAAAAAGCTGGCGGTTTTGGCGGTCGATCCGTCGTCGACCGTGAGTGGGGGTTCCATCCTCGGTGACAAGACGCGCATGGAGTTGCTGAGCCAGCGAGAGGAAGCCTTCATCCGCCCGAGTCCGTCGTCCGGTTCGCTTGGCGGCGTTGCCGAGAAGTCGCGGGAAGCGATGCTCCTGTGCGAGGCGGCCGGCTACGATGTGATCATCATCGAAACTGTTGGTGTTGGCCAGTCTGAAACAACGGTGGCTGGCATGGTCGATCTGTTTTGCCTGCTGCAGTTGCCGAATGCCGGTGACGACTTGCAGGCGATCAAGAAAGGTATCGTCGAGATTGCCGACATGGTGGTCATCAACAAGGCCGATATCGACAAGCAGGCGACTGCTGTCGTACGTGCCCAGTGGCGTAACGCGCTGCACATGCTGCGCCCGGCCTCGCCCAATTGGTCTCCGCCAGTGATTGCGCTGTCGGCCTTGCACAAGCAGGGCATTGTCGAGTTCTGGGCCGAGATCGAAAAATACCAGGCGGCTTTGAAACCGACCGGCGAGTTCGCTGCCAAGCGCCAGCATCAGGCTTTGAGCTGGATGTGGCAACTGATCGATTCCGGCTTGCGCCAGCATTTCCGTCATCACCCGCGTGTGCAGGCCAGTCTGCCATCGCTGATCCAATCTGTTGAAGCGGGGCAAACGACGCCGGCGACTGCCGCCTATGCCTTGCTCGATGCGCTGAAACACTGATTTTTGAATTACCCGATCCACTTAGGGAGTTTTTTATGCATGACATTATTCGCCAGCTGGAAGTAAAGCGTGAAGCGGCCCGCCTCGGCGGGGGGCAGAAGCGCATCGACAGCCAGCACGCCAAAGGCAAGCTGACTGCCCGCGAACGTATTGAACTGTTGCTTGATCCGGGCTCTTTCGAAGAGTGGGATCTGTTCAAGGAACACCGCTGCGTCGATTTCGGCATGGACCAGGCCGAGAAGATTCCGGGTGACGGCGTCGTGATTGGCTACGGCACGATCAACGGCCGCCTGGTCTTCGTCTTCTCGCAGGATTTCACGGTGTTTGGCGGTTCGCTGTCCGAAACGCACGCTGAAAAAATCTGCAAGGTGATGGATCACGCCATGAAGGTCGGCGCGCCGGTCATCGGCTTGAACGACTCGGGCGGAGCCCGCATTCAGGAGGGCGTCGCCTCGCTTGGGGGGTACGCCGATGTTTTCCAGCGTAATGTCATGGCTTCCGGTGTGGTGCCGCAGATTTCGATGATCATGGGCCCTTGTGCCGGTGGTGCGGTCTACTCGCCGTCGATGACCGATTTCATCTTCATGGTCAAGGATTCGTCCTACATGTTTGTGACCGGTCCGGAAGTCGTCAAGACCGTGACCCACGAAGATGTGACCGCCGAAGAGTTGGGTGGGGCGGTGACGCACACCAGCAAGTCCGGTGTGGCCGATCTGGCCTTCGAAAACGACGTTGAAGCCCTTTCCATGCTGCGCCGCTTCATGAACTTCCTGCCGGCCAATAACCGCGAGAAGCCACCGGTTACGCCGACCAACGATCCGGCGGACCGCATGGACTATTCGCTCGACACCCTGGTGCCGGATAACGCCAACAAGCCGTACGATATGAAGGAGCTGATCGCCAAGATTTCCGATGACAGCGATTTCTTCGAATTGCAGGCCGACTACGCCAAGAACATCATTATTGGTTTCTCGCGTATCGACGGCCATCCGGTCGGTATTGTCGCCAACCAGCCGCTGGTGCTGGCCGGTTGTCTGGACATCAAGTCGTCGATCAAGGCCGCCCGTTTTGTCCGCTTCTGCGACGCCTTCAATATTCCGGTCGTTACGTTTGTCGATGTGCCGGGCTTTATGCCGGGGACCTCGCAGGAATACGGCGGCATCATCAAGCATGGTGCCAAGCTGCTTTATGCCTACGCCGAATGCACCGTGCCGAAGGTGACCGTGATTACCCGTAAGGCCTACGGCGGTGCCTACGACGTGATGTCGTCCAAGCACCTGCGTGGCGACGTCAATCTGGCCTGGCCTTCGGCCGAAATTGCCGTCATGGGGCCGAAAGGTGCCGTGGAAATCATTTTCCGCGAAGAAAAGAACGATCCGGAAAAGCTCGCCCAGCGCGAAGCCGAGTACAAGGCCAAGTTTGCCAATCCGTTCGTCGCCGGCGCCCGTGGCTTCATTGACGACGTGATCATGCCGCACGCCACACGCAAGCGGATTGCCCGCTCGCTGGCCATGCTGCGCGACAAAAAACTCGAAAACCCGTGGCGCAAGCACGGCAATATTCCGCTGTGATTCTAGGATTGAGGATCGTGCTGTCAGGATCGAGTAGGTGGGCGCTTGCCAACAGCGCCAGCCTCTCGATTCTCGATCCTAAAGAAAAGGACGAACACTAATGTTCAAGAAAATTCTCATTGCCAACCGCGGTGAAATCGCCTGCCGCGTCATCAAGACCGCCCGCAAGATGGGCATTGCCACGGTTGCTGTCTACTCCGAGGCCGACAAGGATGCGCTGCACGTCGATCTGGCTGACGAAGCTGTCTGTATCGGGCCAGCGGCCTCCAAGGAATCCTACTTGGTCATGGACAAACTCATCGCCGCCTGCAAGCAGACTGGCGCTGAAGCTGTTCATCCAGGCTACGGCTTTCTGTCCGAGAACGCCGAGTTCTCGCGCCGTCTGGAAGAGGAAGGCATCAAGTTCATCGGCCCGAAGCATTACTCGGTGGCCAAGATGGGCGACAAGATCGAGTCCAAGAAGCTGGCCATCGCCGCCAATGTGAACACCATTCCCGGCTACAACGATGCGATTGCCGGTCCGGACGAAGCCGTCAAGATCGCGCAGGGCATCGGCTACCCGGTGATGATCAAGGCTTCCGCCGGCGGCGGCGGCAAGGGCCTGCGTGTTGCCTACAATGATGCCGAAGCGCACGAGGGCTTCTCGTCCTGCGTCAACGAAGCCCGCAACTCCTTCGGTGACGACCGCGTCTTCATCGAAAAGTACGTGCTCGAACCGCGCCACATCGAAATCCAGGTGCTGGGCGATTCGCACGGCAACTACGTTTACCTGAACGAGCGTGATTGCTCGATCCAGCGCCGGCACCAGAAGGTCATCGAAGAGGCGCCGAGCCCCTTTGTTGATCCCGAAATGCGCAAGGCGATGGGCGAACAGGCTGTGGCCCTGGCCCGTGCGGTTAACTACGAATCGGCGGGTACCGTCGAATTCGTCGTTTCCGGGGCGACCAAGGAGTTCTACTTCCTGGAAATGAACACCCGCCTGCAGGTGGAACACCCGGTCACCGAACTGATCACCGGCCTCGACCTGGTCGAGCAGATGATCCGTGTCGCCTACGGCGAAAAGCTGCCGCTGAGCCAGGCCGATGTCAAGATCGACGGCTGGTCGATGGAATGCCGGATCAACGCCGAAGATCCGTTCCGCGGCTTCTTGCCGTCGACCGGTCGTCTGGTTAAATTTCAGCCGCCGGCCGAGTCGACCGATGCACAGGGTACGACTCGCGTCGATACTGGGGTGTACGATGGTGGCGAGATCTCGATGTTCTACGATTCGATGATCGCCAAGCTGATCGTGCATGCCGCTACCCGTGACCAGGCGATTGCCCGCATGCGTGATGCACTGAACGCTTTCGTGATCCGTGGCATTTCCTCGAATATTCCGTTCCAGTCGGCGCTGATGCAGCATGCCCGCTTCCAGTCCGGGATTTTCGACACCAGCTTCATTGCCAAGGAATATCCGCAAGGCTTCGACGCGTCGATGGTGCCGCACGACGATCCGGCCTTGTTGGTTTCGGTCGCAGCCTATGTCTATCGGGCGTATACCGACCGTGGCGCGTCCGTCAGCGGTCAATTGCAGGGGCATGAGCGCCTGGTGGGTGATGACTGGATGGTGGTTCGCCTGAAGCCGGAAGGTAACGAGCACCACGCGGTGACGGCGCGGCCGATTGCCGGGGGTTACCACATTGAGTACCAGGGCAAGGCTTTTGAGATCCTTTCCAACTGGCAGCTTGGTCAGTCCTTGTTTGTCGGCACCTGCAATGGCGAAGAATTCACGCTGCAGGTTGAGCGGCACAAGACCAAGTACAGCCTCTTCCACTGGGGTACCCGCGCTGATTTCATGATCATGAGCGCCCGTGCCGCCGAGTTGCTGGCGCTGATGCCGGAAAAACCGGCGCCTGATCTGTCCAAATTCCTGTTGTCGCCGATGCCTGGCTTGCTGCGTGATGTAGCGGTCAGTGTCGGTCAGGAAGTGAAAGCGGGTGAAAAACTGGCGGTCATCGAAGCGATGAAGATGGAAAATATCCTCAAGGCAGAACAGGACTGTACGGTGAAGAAGATTTCAGCAGCGGTCGGTGAAAGCTTGTCGGTCGACCAGATCATCATCGAGTTCGAATGAAATTTGCCGCATCTTCGCGGTAGACCGTGACAAGGAGCCTGTTTTCGGACAGGCTCTTTTTTATTGACGATTCGAAAGTGAAGGCCATGAGCGGTTTTGAGCACTACCACCAGGAACTCACGGATCTCGATCACGAGATTCATCGCTATGCGGCCATTTGTGGCATCGATCTGGCGCAGCGTCACCAGCTGGATGCCTGCCTGCAAGAGCATCATGCAAGCTGGGCGGACGACAAGGCACGCGCCTCGCTACAGGGCTTGCTGATCTTGCGCATCAAACTTGAGGCTGAAATGCTCGAACAAGGGATGTCACCGCCGCCGCTGCTGGCGAGTCTGCCGACTGGGGCTGCCGACTGATTTTTCCGCAGTCTGCCCTTGCCGGTGAGTTGCTCGCTCACCGGGTTGGGATTTATTTCTGTTCGCTCTTGAGCTTGCTCAGGCCGTCGCGCAGCATCTGGTCGAGTTCGGAAGCCGGTTCTACTTGCGGCAGCAGGGCTTCCCAGTAGCGAATAGCCTGTGCCTTGTCGCCGGCCTCAATGGCGGCGGCGCCGGCCAGGAAGAGGCTGTGACCGTGATTCGGGTCGAGTTTGAGCGCCTTATTCACCAGGAGGCGTGGTTTGCCGGCTAGGCCCTTGCCCGCCGCCATGGCCAGGGTTTCGGCATACATGGCCAGCAAGTCGGGGTCTTGCTCGATGACTTTCTCGACTTTGCCATAGGCGGTGACCGCTTCATCGTAACGACCGAGCATCTTGTACGAACGGGCCAGCATTAACCAGCCCTGGCTGTCGTCCGGATTGTCCTTGAGGCGGGCCGCTAGGCTATCGACCATGGCATTGATTTTTTCCGGGGTCATTTGCTGCTGCGGGGCCTGGGCGGCTGTCTGGGCTGGATCAAGAGCCCGCGGGCTGCCAATCAGCAGATAGAGGGTCAGGGCGACCAGCGGCAGCAGCACTGCGATTGCCAGCGCGGTCTTGCGGCTGCTGCCTTGCGCAGTGTCGGCGCTGGCCGCATCGTCAGGATTCACCTCTTCAAGCAAGCGACGCTGTAATTCGCGTTGCGCCAACTCGAAGTCGGCAACTGCCAAGGTGCCCTCGGCCCGCTCGCGTTCCAGTTCGGTCAGTTGATCGCGGAAAATACTCAGGTTGGCCTGGCGCCGATCCGGTGGGGCGGTGCGAATACGCTGTTTCAGCCACAGAGGTGGCAAGAGCAGGGCCAGGATGGCTGCCATCAACAGGGCAGCAAACAGGGCAAAGGTGGTCATTGCGGGGTATTTTCCTTGAGCAGCGAATCTGCCTGACGGGCTTCTTCGGCGGACAGCGGGCGTTCGCTGTCATCGAGACAGGTGGCGCGGCGACGCAGATAACGGTGCAGGGCAAAGAGGCCAATCAGCAACATGGCGATTGGGCCGGCCCAAAGCAGCAGCGTGATGCCCTTGACGGGGGGGCGGTAGAGGACGAAATCACCATAGCGGTTGACCATGAAATTGACGATCTGACTGTCCGTCTGGCCGGCAGCGATCATGCCGCGGATTTCACGACGTAAATCGACTGCCAGTTCGGCATTCGAGTCGGCAATCGTCTGATTTTGACAAACCAGGCAGCGTAATTCGGCCGACAGAGCTTGCAAGCGCTTTTCGGCGACCGGGTCGGCTGCCAATGCGGCTTCCTTAACCTCCGAGGCAATGCTTGCGGTCGACGTCAGGAACAGGGCAAAAAGCAGGAGGAAGAGACGTTTCATTGGCTCAGCTCCGCGACCAGCGGCAGAATTTTCTGGCTCAACACGTCCGGCGTGATCGGGCCAGTATGCTTCATGCGGATGACCCCTGCTTTATCGACGATATAAGTTTCCGGCACGCCGTAGACGCCGTAATCGATACCGACCCGGCCATCGAGGTCCATCACCGTCAGGCGGTAAGGGTTGCCATGCTGGGCCAGCCAGCCATTGGCCCGTTCAAAAGCCAGTGTTTTTTCTTGCTCGGGAGCGATGCGGCGCATGTCGAGATTGCCATCGCCGCGCACTTCCTTGTAATTGAGGCCGATGACCGGTACCGGATGGCTGCGCGCGAATTGCACGAGAACCGGGTGTTCCTGGCGGCAGGAGACGCACCACGAGGCCCAGACGTTGAACAGCCAGACCTGGCCTTTCAGGTCGGCGGGACTGAGTGTTTTTTCCGGTGTGGCCAGAATGGGCAGCTTGAAGTCGGGGGCCGGTTTGCCGACCAATGGCGAGGGGACGTCGCGCGGGTTCAGGCCTAAACCAACGGCCAGCAGGGCAACGAGGAGCGCAAAGGCGCCGAGTATCCAGTAATAGCGGTTCATGCAGCGATTTTTCCGGCAGGAGAGGTCGACGGGGCTGGGCGGGTCCGGCTGCGGTAGCGACGGTCAAGCAGGGCGAGCAGGCCACCGAGCGCCATCAAGGCGCAGCCGCCCCAGATCCAGTCCACGAAAGGCTTGTAATAAACGCGAACGGCCCATTCGCCTTCCGGTTGGTCGGGGTTGATCGGCTCGCCGAGTGAGACATAGACGTCGCGCCACAGGCTAGCGTCGATGGCCGCTTCGGTCATTGGCATTGACGACGAGTTGTAATTGCGTTTTTCCGGGGCCATTTTGCGCAGGAAACGGCCGTTGACCGCGAGATCGAAATCGCCTTGTGCGGCGACGTAATTCGGCCCCTGGACCGCTTTCACGCCATTGAACGTGAAGTGGTAGCCGGCTACGTCGACGGTGTCGCCCGGTGCCAGTTTGATGTCCTTTTCCTGCTCGTAGCTGGACACCATGGTGACGCCGACGACGAAGACGGCGACGCCGATGTGGGCCAGGTGCATGCCAAAGAAGCTGCGTGGCTGGCTGAGGGCGGCGCTGAGAAAATTGCGCTCGCCCCGGGTGCGGCGGACGCGGTCGACAAAGTTAGTCACGGCGCTGGCCACGACCCAGGCAGCGAGCAGTAGGCCGAGCGCGGTCAACGCCTTCCATTCGCCATAAATGAGCGGTATGGCAATGGCGACGACGACGGCAACGGCAAAAGCCCAGCGTAGCAGGCGCAGGATGTCAGGGATTGAGGCGTCTTTCCAGCGGGCAAAGGGGCCGATCCCGACCAGGAACAGGATGGGTGACATGACTGGCACGAAGACCGCATTGAAGTAGGGCGGGCCGACCGAAATTTTGCCAACGCCCAGAGCATCGACGATCAGCGGATAGAGTGTGCCGAGCAGGACGGTTCCGGTGGCCACAACCAGCAGAACATTGTTGGTCAGCAACATCGACTCACGCGAAATCAGCCCGAATCGGCCGCCCAGGCCGACCTTGGGGGCTCGCCAGGCAAAAAGGACCAACGAAGAGCCGATGACGGCGACGAGGAAGGCGAGAATGAAGACGCCACGAGCCGGGTCGGTGGCAAAGGCATGGACCGAGGTCAGTACGCCGGAGCGGACCAGGAAGGTGCCGAGCAAGGAGAGCGAGAAGGCGGAAATGGCCAGCAGGACGGTCCAATTCTTGAAACTGCCGCGTTTTTCGGTGACCGCCAGCGAATGTAGCAGGGCGGTGCCGACCAGCCAGGGCATGAACGAGGCGTTCTCGACCGGGTCCCAGAACCACCAGCCGCCCCAGCCCAACTCGTAATACGCCCACCACGAGCCCATGGCGATGCCCAGGGTCAGGAAGACCCAGGCGGCCGAGGTCCAGGGGCGTGACCAGCGGGCCCAGGCGGCGTCGAGCTTGCCGGACAGCAAGGCGGCGATGGCGAAGGCGAAGGCGACGGAGAAGCCGACGTAGCCCATGTACAGCAGCGGCGGGTGAATGATCAGCCCCGGGTCTTGCAGCAGGGGATTGAGATCGCGACCTTCGGCGGCGCCAGGCAGCAAGCGGGCGAAAGGATTGGAGGTAAACAGGATGAACAGCATGAAGCCGAAGGCGACCAGACCGAGCGTGCCTAGTACGCGGGCCACCATGGCGTCGGGCAGGTTGGCTGATAGCAGGCGGACGGCGAAGGCCCACCAGGTCAGCATCAGCATCCATAGCAGCAGGGAGCCTTCATGGCCACCCCAGACCGCCGCCATCCGGTATTCCACCGGCAATTGCGAATTGGAGTGCTGGGCGACATAGACCACAGAAAAATCATTAACCACGAAGGCCCAGGTCAGGCAGGCAAAGGCGATGGTGACGAGTAAAGCCAGGGCCGAGGCGGCCGGTCGCGCAAAAGCAATCCAGGCGGCGTGGCCGCGATGGGCGCCCCACATGGGCAAGGTGCCGAGCAGCAGGGCGACAAGGGCAGCGAGTATCAGGGCCAGATGGCCAATTTCCGGAATCATGCTCAGTATCCTGCTTTCGGCTTGGCGGCGGCGGCCTCTTCGGCGGCTTGTTTCTCAACCCCACGGGCGTGGGCGTCGTTCAGTGCCTTGGCGGCTTCTGGCGGCATGTAATTTTCATCGTGCTTGGCCAGGACTTCCTGCGCTGTGAAGGTGCCGCTGGTCGTCAAACGGCCTTGCGCGACGGCGCCTTTGCCCTCTTTGAACAGGTCAGGGAGGATGCCTTTGTAGTCCACGGTGATGTCGTTCTCGGTATCGGTGACGATGAAGCGAATGGTCACGCCATCCGCCTGGCGCTGGATGCTGCCTTCCTTGACCAGCCCGCCGATGCGGAACAACTGGTTTTGCGGCGCCTTGCCTTGGGCAACATCGGTTGGCGAGATGTAGAGGGCAATATTGCTGTTCAGGGCGTTGAGGACAAGAGCGGCGATCAGGCCAAGCAGGGCCAGACCGCCCGCGATCAGGGCAAGTTTCTTGTGACGGGATTTCATTCAGCAGTATTCCTGGATTCGGCGCGCAACTGGCGCTTGAGGCGGGCAAGGGTGTTCTTTTGATGGCGTAGGACCAGAATCGGTTCCATGACCATGATCAGGGCGGTGACCCCGAACGAACCCCAGACGTACAGGCCATAGCCCCCCATGGCCAGAAAATCGGACAGACTGTTCCAGTAAATCATTCGTGCGCTCCGGCAATCACGGCGCGTGCCCAGTCGGTATGGCGTTCGCGTTCGAGCATGATGGTCCGCGCCCGGATCAGGGCGATGGCAATCGAATACATCCAGAAGCACATGGCCATCAGCAGCATGCCCCAGAGCATGGTTTCGGCCATTGACGATTTGGTCAGATTGACACTCGACCCTTGGTGCAGGGTGTTCCACCATTTCACTGAAAAATAAATGATCGGCACATTGACCACACCAACCAGCAGCAGCAAGCCCCCCGCCTTGTCGGCTCGGCGCGTGTCATCGATCGCCGCGGTCAACGCCATGTAACCGATATAAAGGAAGAGCAGGATGAGTTCCGAGGTCAGCCGGGCATCCCAGACCCACCAAGCGCCCCACATCGGCTTGCCCCACAGGGCGCCGGTCCAGAGTGACAGGAAAGCCATCAGCGCGCCGGTGGGGGCCAGGGCCTGCGCCATCATCCCCGACAAGCGGGTATTGAAGGCCAGACCGATGGCTGCCCAGAAGGCCATTACCAGGTAGATGAACATCGACATCCACGACGCCGGGACGTGAATGAAAATGATCCGGTAACCCTCGCCTTGCTGAAAATCAGTGGGCGCAACCAGCATGCCGAGATAGAGCCCGGCCAGGCCGAACACGACCGAGACTGCGACGAAGTAGGGAATCAGGCTGCCGGCCAGCGGATAAAACGTGGCCGGGGAAGCAAAACGGTAGAGATTGAAACGGTCTTTCATTCGAGGGCGATCTTGAGGGCCGCAGCCGACGCCCAGGGGGCAAAGCCGACTGCAGCGATTGTCATGGCAGCGAGCAAGGAAAGGTGTCCTTCCCCCCCGAGACCGGACACGGTCGCATCCACTGCGCCAGCGCCGAATATTAGCACCGGAATATACAGCGGGAGAACCAGTAGCGAGAGAAGAACACCGCCGCCACGCAAGCCGAGGGTGAGGGCGGCGCCAATGGCACCAATGCCGGAGAGGGCTGGCGTGCCCAGCAGGATGGCGCCGGTGAGCACCAGCAGGGCATCGGCCGAGAGGTCGAACTGGATGCCGAGCACTGGTGCGATCAGGGCCAGCGGCAAGCCGGACACCAGCCAGTGGGCGATGACCTTGCCGGTGACGACGAGGCCGAGTGGATGGGGGGCGAGCGCCAGTTGTTCCAGCGTGCCATCGCGATGGTCATCGGCGAACAGGCGGGGTAGTGAGAGCATCGTGGCGAGCAGGGCGGCGACCCACAGCACGCCCGGGGCCAGTTTGCGCAGCAGTTCGGGCTCGGGGCCGATGCCGAGTGGAAACAGGCTGACCACAATGATGAAGAAAAAGACTGCCGAGACAATGTCGGCTTGGCGGCGCATGGCCAGTTTCAGGTCGCGGGCGATAACGGCGCCGATGATATTCAGCATGCCGGCTCCTTAGTGCCCGATGCGCAGTTCGCGCACGGTGCCGGCTGGAATGGCCACCGTCTGGTGGGTGGTCATGACCGCCAGTCCTCCTCGTTGCAGATGGCCGGAAATCAGCGTCGCCAGCCAGTCGACCGCGGCGATGTCGAGTGCGACGAAGGGTTCATCCAGAATCCACAGGGGGCGTCGTTCCTTGACCAGGCGGGCCAGCGCAACGCGCCGTTTTTGACCTTGTGACAGGTGCTTGCAGGCCAGATCCTCGCGCCCTGCCAGGCCGACCTGTTCCAGCGCATCGAGGGCGTCATCCTCAGCGAGGGGTTCTTCAGCCAGGCGGGCGGCAGCCAGCAGGTTTTCCAGGGGGGTCAGTTCTTCCTTGATGGCATTGAGATGGCCGAGGTAACAGAGGTCGGCGCGAAAGTGCTCACCCGCCGTCTTGATTGGCATGCCCTGCCAGCGAATTTCACCGCTTTCGGGCGGTAGCAGGCCGATCAGCATACGCAGCAGACTGGTTTTGCCGGCCCCGTTGCGGCCTTGCAAATAAAGCAGCTCCCCGGCTTCCAGCCGAAAGCCAAGGCCTGCGAACAGGCGGCGCTCGCCGCGCACGCATTCCAGATTGTCTGCTTCCAGCATCAGGGGAAAACCGAATTGAATCAGGCACGAATTATGGACGCGCCAGTGTACCGACAGATTGAGGTGAATCAAACAACAAAAAAAGGGGGCTGATGCCCCGGGGGTGTTTGCGGTGCTTCCTGCTGTCCAGGTGAATATTTACCCGGCGTTTAGTTCCGTTCGGCGATCAGCAGGCTGCGGACGTCGCCGACTTCGAGCAACACCAGTTCGCGGGCATCCGCCAGGTCGTTGGCATTGACGATGTGAAACAGGTCGCGGCGACCATCCGGATAGCGGACGGCGGCAATGTATTCAGGGCGCCGGGTGGTGCGGGCGGCGGGCGGTTGCGGCTGGCGTTGGGCGGCGGACATGGCGGCAAATTCCGTAAGTGGACGATTGCATCCTAGTCAAAGCCGGTGACGCACAAAATAGGGCGAAAGTCATAGCGTCGGGCGCTGGTTTATGGCGGTGCAGCAAAAGCCTTGTCCGAGCAGGGGCTATGTTGTTGTTCTGGCCCGAAAATACCCGGGCGGAATGGCCCGGATATTGATTTGGAAAGGCCTATCCAGTCACGGTCGACCGTGACGGAACCAGTGCAATAGCTTGCAGTACAACTCTTCCGGACTGACTGGCTTGGGAATGAAGTCATCCATTCCTGCAGCCAGGCAGGCCTGTTTGTCTTCGTGGAAGGCATTCGCAGTCATGGCCAGGATGGGGATGCGTTCGCCGCCGTTGAGTTGCCGGATGTGTTGGGTCGCTTCCAGACCATTCATGCGCGGCATTTGCATGTCCATGAGAATGGCTTGATAGTGGGCCTGCCCGACTGCATGGCAGGCTTGCTGACCGTCTTCAGCCAGATCCGTCAATAGCCCGACATCGCTGAGCAGCATGTGGGCAATTTCGCGGTTGATCGGTTCATCTTCGACCAGCAGGACGCGCCATCCGCTGAAGTCACGGCGCAGTGTTTGCTCGAATGATTCATGCTGATTTTGGGGCAGGCTGGTGGGTTGTGTGCATCGCTGCAGGCGGGCGCTGAACCAGAAGGTGCTACCCACGCCCAGTACGCTATCTACGCCAGCGCTGCCGCCCATCATTTGGGCCAGTTTTCGGGTGATGGTGAGGCCTAAGCCGGTGCCCCCATAACGTCGGGTGGTGGAGTTGTCGGCTTGTTCGAAGGCAGAAAATAGTCGGGGGAGGGCGTCAGCCGCGATGCCGATGCCCGTATCGCTCACCGAGAAACGGAGCAGGAGGTCGCGCGGATGTTTTTCGAGGGCTTCGACGCGCAGGGTAATCTGCCCTTGTTCGGTAAATTTGACGGCGTTGGCCAAGTAATTGAGCAAGGCTTGCTGCAGTCGTGGGCCATCGCCGCGAAGCAATGGCAGGTCGGCGGGGCAGTCGATATGCAAGCTCAGCCCTTTGGCCTGAATGCCGGCATGGACGATGGAGGAGAGATTGTTCAGCAGTTCATCGATCCGGAGTGATCCTTCATCCAGCGAGAACTTCCCTGCCTCAATTTTCGACAGGTCAAGAATGGCGTTGAGGATGTCCAGTAGGTGTCGGCTGGAGGCCTCCAATTGATCCATGCGTTTGCATTGCTGTTCGTTCAGCCCGTTGTGGCGGATCAGGTAGGCCATGCCGGCGATAGCGTTCAGCGGGGTACGGATTTCGTGCGACATGTTGGCCAGGAACGCACTCTTGGCGACATTGGCTGCCTCGGCGGCTTCCTTGGCCAGACGTAATTCACGCGTTTGTTGCTCGACGGCGGCGGCAAGGTCTTCGCGGTGACGGGAGAGTTCGGCGTTCACCGCCTTCTCTCGCGTGACGTCGTAGCAAAAACCAATGAAACCGATAAAGTGGCCCTGGCTGTCGAAGCGCGGTGAACCGTCATCGCGTATCCAGCGATAGGTGGTATCGGCCCGGCGCAGCCGATATTCCATCGAGAAAGCTTGGCGTAGCTCGAAATGGCGGCGATAGATGGCGACACATTCGGCCAGGTCATCAGGATGTACGCCTTCCACCCAGCCGTCGCCCTGTTCCTGTTCCAGGCTGCGACCCGTGAATCCGAGCCAGGTATCGTTGAAATACGTGCAGGCGCCGCTGATGTCTGACGTCCAGATGAGTGCCGTACCGCTGTTGGCTAGCGTGCGGAAGTGTTGTTCGCTTTCGCGCAAGGCGGCTTCAGCTTTTTTTTGCTCATTGATGTCGGCGATGACGCCGACCAGGCCAATGGTTTCTCCCCGGGTTGAGCGCAGGCGGCAACCGGTTAGTAATCCCCAGAAGCGTTGGCCGTCCGGCCGCTGGTACTGGCGCTCAAGGTTCATGGTTTCGAGAGTGCTGGCGAGAATGTCGCGCATTCGGGCGAGGGCGCTTGCCCGGTCATCGGGCGGAATGAGTGCGATGTAGTCGAGTTTGAGCAATTCGCTCAAGGGCAGGTGAAACATGTCCGCCATGCGCTGGTTGGCGTGCATGATTCGCCCGCTGGGGTTGACCAGAAAGATGGCGGCACTGGATGCCTGGAAAATTTGATTGAGCAACAGTTCGCGTGCTTGCAGCAAGGCGGTATCGTGCTCGTGCTGTTGCCAGAAGCGCCAGATCAGCCAGGCGCCACTGCTACTGCACAAGGCGAACAGCAGCATCGATAGAATGAATTTATGCAGTTCATGTGACCAGGCGGCAAAGTGGTCATCCGGAGAAAGACCAATGGCGAGGACAAAAGGCAGGTCGGCCAGGCGACGGAAGGCGACGGTGCGTTCAATGCCGTCCATCATGCGGGTGGCGTTGAATAGCCCAACCGATGCACCACCCGACATGGCATCGCGGTATTCGGTGGCCACTTGCCGGCTGCCGGGTGCGCCGCCCGGGCCGGGGAAACTGGGGTAACGGGCGAGCAGTGCATGATCAAGGCCGCGAATGGTGGACATGCCGTGTGCGCCCAGTTTGAGACGCGCCATTTCCTCGGTCAGTCGGGTGACCGTGATGGCGCCAGTAATGACCCCGGCAAAGCGGCCGTCGGCATGCCGATAAGAGCGCGTAAAGGCGAGCAGCGCCTGTTTTACAATCCGGCCTTGCAGCGGGCCGCTGATTATCAGAGCTTGCCCCGGATGGGCGCGGTGCTGGATGAAATAATCACGGTCAACATAACTGGTGGACGAATTTTCCTCAACGCCGGCGCCCCAGCGGACCTGGCCGCTGGCATCGGTAACCCGAAAAGCTTCGATTTCAGGTACCCGGCTAGCCTGCCGGTTGAGAATTTGATTGATTTGTTGATCGCTTAACCGATGGCCTGCTGTCTGTTCTTCCAGTTGATCGACAATGACTAACAGGGCCAGGTCGATGCGCCGGGCAAGGTTGGAGAGATTGCTCTCCAGTAAGAGAGCCAGATTTTCCGTCGTGTTCTCGACTCCTTGCCGGGTTTTTTCCCGACTGAAGTGCAGGCTGCTGATACCACTGACTAGCATGATCAGATTGATCAGCAAGACCCCGGCCAAAAGCCAGTGCGGCAAGCGTGGCCCCGCCATGATGCGGCGAAGGCAGCTGGAAATATTGGGCATCAGTGCGGACAGAAGCAACGACCTACTCCGAATGGTGCAACGATGACAATAGATTACACGCTTTTGTCGAGATGAATTAGTGGCGGAATTTGCTGGCCTTGCCCAATGCGTTACCAAGCACAATCTCGGTTTGGATGTCTTGTAACAGCAGGGTCATTTCCTGGCTGGCGGTTTCTAGTTCTGCCCGTAGCGATGCGGTATCCGTGCCGGGTTGTTTGAATAGGGCATGCAAGTGATGCGCGATTTGATGCAAACGCTCATGGGCGGTGGACAGGGGCGGGTAAGCGGTTAAATGCTGATAGCGCTGGGTGGCCTGCCCGTCGTACCACTGGCCGAAACGACACTGATGCGGGTCGAGCGGTGGCAGTGCGGGAACGATTCCGTTGATCGTGCGCTGCTCAAGATGATCAATCAGTTGGTGTAGCCAGCGTTTGTGATCCACTTCGGCGATCAGCAAGGGCAGGTCGTCGCGCGACCACTCAAAGCTGGTGGCCGTACTCCACAGGCTGTCAGGCTGGAAAGTCTGAATCCAGCCGGGCAAGTCTGCGGCGGGCATGGGCCGGGCAATACCGTAGCCTTGAGCCAGATCACAGCCTAGTAACAAGAGAATCAGGCCATGTTCGACGGTTTCCACGCCTTCGGCGATGACTTGGCGTTGAAAGGCCTGGGTCAGGCCGATGACGCCTTCGACAATTGCCAGGTCCTCGCTGTTGTCGAGCATGTGGCAGACAAAGGACTGGTCGATCTTGAGCATGTCGGCCGGCAGGCGGCGGAAATAGGTGAGTGAGGAATAGCCTGTCCCAAAATCGTCGAGCGCAAAATGGACGCCCAGGTTACGGCATTCGTCAAACAGTTTGGTTGCTAGCGCCATGTCGTCAAGCGCCGCCGTTTCAAGGATTTCCAGTTCCACGCGGTCTGGCGATATGCTGGGAAAATCCTTGAGCAAGTCGCGCAGGCGCTGAGTAAACATCGGGTGTAGCAGATGCTCGCCGGCAATATTGACGCTGACCTGGAGATCCAGTCCTTGCTTTTGCCATTCGGCCATCTGGCGTAGGGCCTCGCGCAATACCCAGTTGCCGACGTCGATGGCTAGGGCGCTGCCTTCGATAATGGGTAAAAATTCGCCCGGCGACAGCAGGCCGCGTTCGGGATGTCGCCAGCGGATCAGGGCTTCGGCTCCCACGACGTGGCCTTGGCGCATATTGACCTTGGGTTGGTAGTGCAGTTCGAACTCTTGCTGTTGGAGCGCCAGCTGGATGCGCTCGACTTCATCACGTCGGGCTCGGGCTCGACGGTCACTTTCCGGGTCGAACAGATGTGAGCGGTTGCGACCGGCCTGTTTGGCGGTGTACATCGCCTGGTCGGCATGGCGCAGCAAAGTGTCAGCGTCGGCCCCATCGGTGGGGTAGAGGGTGACACCGATGCTGGCTGAGATCGACAGATGCCGACCGCCGATCAGGAAGGGTTGGTTGAGGGCAATCAGCACCCGGGCGACCGCTTGGTCACATTCATGCTCGTTGCCCAGACCGGAGAAGAGCAGGACGAATTCGTCTCCCCCCAGGCGGGCTACCGTATCACCACCGCGAACACAGGACTTGAGCCGCTGGCCGACTTCAATCAACAGGCAGTCGCCGGTGGCGTGCCCGAACTGGTCGTTCACAGGTTTGAAGCCGTCGAGATCCAGGTAGCCGATCGCCAGCAATTTATGGCTGCGTTCGCATTGGGCCATGGCCAGTTGCATGCGGTCACCGAGCAGCATGCGGTTGGGCAATTGGGTCAGCGCATCGTAATGGGCCAGGTGTTCGAGACGTTGCTGGCTTTCCTTCTGCAAGGTGATGTCGGAGAAAATGCCGACATAGTGCGTGATCTCGTTACGTTCATTGCGGACGGTTGAAATCGTCAGCAACTCGACGAAAATCTCGCCATTTTTCTTGCGATTCCATACTTCACCCCGCCAAAACGATTTTTCGCGGATGGTTTGCCACATGTCGCGGTAGAAAGCGCTGTCGTGGTGTCCAGAGTTGAGCAAATCGGCGTTGTGGCCCAGGGCTTCGTCTCGACGGTAGCCGGTCAGTTCGCTGAAGGTGTCGTTGACCTCGACGATGCAGCCTGCCGCATCGGTGATCATGATCCCTTCGTGGGCGTTGTCGAAGACACTGGTTGCCAGACGTTGCTTTTCCTCGGCCTGCAGACGGGCGGTGATGTCCTGAGAAATGCCAAAAAATGCCGGTTGACCGTTCCACTGCCCTTGCACGCAATGGGTTTCAACCGGAATCAGGCTGCCGTCGGCGCATTGCAGGGGTTCGGGGCAGCTATTGGTCGTTCCTTCCCGCATGGCCAGCAGGGTCGATTCGACGGCTGGCTGGCGGTCGGCGGGGTGCAGGCAGCTGATTGACTGGCCGAGCAGTTGCTGTGTTTCATAGCCCAGCTTGCTAAGCACGGCCTGGTTATGGGCAATGATCTGGCCGTTTTGGTTGACGATGACGATGAAGTCATTGAGTGAGTCGAACAGGCCGCTGAGGTTTTGCTGTGTTTGCCGGATGCTGACGCGAGCCAGGAGATCTCCCAGACTGCTGGCCAGATGCTGGGCCAGGGTTTTCATCACGGTGACTGTGCTGTGGGAAAGCTGGGTGTTGAGCCGGCTGCCCAGCATCAGGCAGGCGGTCGTTTGCTCATTTATTTTTAAGGGCAGAATGAGCAGGCTGCGTAATTTTTCATCGCGATAGGGTGCTTGATCGGTGAGTGAATCGGCTGAGCAAAGGGGGCTTTGGCTGCTGCAACTGCAAAATGGCTGGCCCTCGCGAATGATTTTTGCGTGCTCGGTATCGGGCGCGATACGACTGATTTGTGCCACAAAAGTTGCCGATAGTCCGCTGTGGGTCAGGAGGGTGTAGCTGCCATCGGCGTGTGGCCAGTGAATGGCGCCGGCGCTGAGCTCCGGGTAGCTCAGCAGGTCGTGCAGCGTACTGTCGAGCAGCGTGACCAGCGGGGTTTCGGCGAGCAGGTGCTGGGCCAGGCGGTGTTCGACATCGCGGCGCAATTCGGTCAGTTTTCGTTCGCTGATGTTCTGAACTGAGGCAATCAGTGCTTGTCGGCCGAAATAGCGACTGGCTTGCAGGTGGACGTCGAGCGGGAAAAGGTGACCGTGGGTATTTTGGATCCACAGCTCAAGCAGTTGCGGCTGGCCGGCTCGCGCGGCCTGAAATTTGCGGTCAACGGCATCGAGGTCGCACATTTCCGGTGAACTGAGCAAGTGATAATGGCGCCCCAGCAGTTCCTCGCGCCGGTAGGCGCTCAGACGCTCGGCTTCGCTGTTGACATCAATGATGAGGCCTTGCTCATCGAGAATGATGAAGGCTTGGCTGGCGCTGTCGAAAATGCCGTGAAAGGTTTTCTGGCTGGCTTGTAGTTGTTCCAGGCTGCGGGCGTGGGAGATGATCAGTGCCGCTAACTGGCAGCCCTGCAGCAGCAGGCTCAGTTGTTCGGCGGAGGGACTGGCCGGTTGCGGGTGATAGGCGGCCAGCGTGCCAAGCAATTGCTCTTCAGGGCCAAGAATGGGTTCTGAGAAGCAGGCGGAGAATCCGCCTAGGCGGGCCAGGTCATGGTATTTGTCCCACAAGGGGCTGTTGAAGACATCCGGCGTGATGATACGTTGTCGGCGAAAGGCGGCTGTTCCGCAACTGCCGTTGCCATCGGCAATGAGGAGGCCGTTGATGGCGTTGGTATAGGCTTCGGGCAAGCGGGGGGCTGCGGCGCTTTGCAGGGTTGTTCCCGATGCGTCGCTGAGCAGAATGGCACACGACCAGCCGAGGGTGTAAGAATTTTTGTGTAAACGGTTATTTGGCAGGAGACTGCCGCGCCCCAAGGAGCAAAGATGACCGTAGCAAAGAAAGCCGTACCCAAGGAGTTACTGGACAGCCTGCTGGCTGATTACC
>Ga0209066_10000780_pt1 | contig 45466 bp, 42 predicted proteins | sample All_14_2_FD_187198 | JGI IMG/M metagenome (GOLD analysis project Ga0209066, IMG submission 187198) | Freshwater microbial communities in response to fracking from Pennsylvania, USA - Allegheny Zone_MetaG_DW_15 (SPAdes) (version 2) ... | reverse complement strand
CCTTGCCGGCCGCTTCGCGTCGACACCCCGTGTGGCGCCGGCTGCCACGCAGGTGCATCTGCTGCATGGCGAGCAGGACCCGGTGATCGATCCGCGCTACAGCCTGACCGCCGCTGAAGCGCTGCGTGCGCTCGGTGCACCCGTCACCGTCGAGCTTTTTCCCGGTTTGGGGCACGGGCTGGATGCACGTGTGGCCGCCCGTGTGAAGGCCCTTGCCACCTGACTGTGGGCGTCGGCTGACGGCGTCCCGCAGCCTCACCGAGTGGCCGTCTGTACCTCGTGCTGGGCCAAGGTGATCGCGCCACCGGCCGGCGTTTGACGCAGTGCGTTCGACATCAGAGTCGACATCGACACCGGGTTTGCCGAGCGCACTTATCGTCGCGTGGGCTTGAAATCCGATAAGGGCGTCCCTATTATTAGCACTCGTTGGCAGTGAGTGCTAACAAGCTTCGGGCGATAGCGAAAACGCGGCTCGAAGACCACTGCGAATTTTTCTGCGGGTATGTCCCGCAATTACTCAACCCAAACAGTTGAACTGTAGATAGGAGAGAACTCGATGAAGATTCGTCCCCTGCACGATCGCGTGATCGTCAAGCGTCTGGAAGCCGAACGCAAGACCGCCAGCGGTATCGTGATTCCTGACAGCGCTGGCGAGAAGCCCGACCAAGGCGAAGTGCTGGCTGTTGGCAACGGCAAGATCCTGGACGACGGCAACGTGCGTCCGATGGCCGTCAAGGTGGGCGACAAGGTGCTGTTCGGCAAGTACGCCGGCCAGGCCGTCAAGGTCGAAGGCGAAGAGCTCCTCGTGATGCGCGAGGAAGACATCATGGGCGTGGTCGAGGCCTGAGCCTCCCCTGCATCCCTGAAACGCTAACCTGAACAAATTCTGGAGTTCTGAAGAATGGCAGCTAAAGAAGTCAAGTTTGGTGATTCCGCTCGCGAGCGCATGGTCGCCGGTATCAATGTCCTGGCCAACGCGGTCAAGGTGACCCTGGGCCCGAAGGGCCGCAACGTGGTGCTCGAGCGTTCGTTCGGTGCCCCGACCGTGACCAAGGACGGTGTGTCGGTCGCCAAGGAAATTGAACTGAAGGACAAGTTCGAGAACATGGGCGCGCAGATGGTCAAGGAAGTTGCTTCCAAGACCTCCGACATCGCCGGTGACGGCACCACCACCGCCACCGTGCTGGCGCAGTCGATCGTGCGCGAAGGCATGAAGTACGTTGCCGCCGGCATGAACCCGATGGACCTGAAGCGCGGTATCGACAAGGCCGTCATCGCGACCCTGGAAGAGCTGAAGAAGCTGTCCAAGCCGTGCTCGACCAACAAGGAAATCGCCCAGGTCGGCTCGATCTCGGCCAACTCCGACAGCGACATCGGCGACATCATCGCCAATGCGATGGACAAGGTCGGCAAGGAAGGCGTCATCACCGTTGAAGACGGCAAGTCGCTCAACAACGAACTCGACGTCGTCGAAGGCATGCAGTTCGACCGCGGCTACCTGTCGCCCTACTTCATCAACAACCCGGACAAGCAGGTTGCCATCCTCGACAACCCGTTCGTCCTGCTGTTCGACAAGAAGATCTCGAACATCCGTGACCTGCTGCCGGTGCTGGAGCAAGTCGCCAAGGCGGGTCGCCCGCTGCTGATCATCGCCGAAGACGTCGATGGCGAAGCGCTGGCCACCCTGGTGGTCAACAACATCCGTGGCATCCTGAAGACCTGCGCCGTCAAGGCCCCGGGCTTCGGCGATCGTCGCAAGGCCATGCTGGAAGACATCGCCATCCTGACGGGCGGCCAGGTCATCGCCGAAGAAGTCGGCCTGACGCTGGAAAAGGCCACCCTGGAAGATCTGGGCCAGGCCAAGCGCATCGAAGTGGGCAAGGAAAACACCATCATCATCGACGGTGCTGGTCAGGCCGATCGCATCGAAGCCCGCGTCAAGCAGATCCGCGTGCAGATCGAAGAGGCGACCTCCGACTACGACCGTGAAAAGCTGCAGGAACGCGTGGCCAAGCTGGCCGGCGGCGTGGCCGTGATCAAGGTCGGTGCTGCGACCGAAGTCGAAATGAAGGAAAAGAAGGCCCGCGTCGAAGACGCCCTGCACGCCACCCGCGCTGCAGTGGAAGAAGGCATTGTCCCGGGCGGCGGCGTTGCGCTGCTGCGTGCTCGCGCCAACCTGACCGGCCTTAAGGGCGACAACCATGACCAGGACGCTGGCATCAAGATCGTGCTGCGCGCGATGGAGCAGCCGCTGCGTGAAATCGTCGCCAACGCCGGTGACGAGCCGAGCGTGGTGGTGAACAAGGTCAACGAAGGTTCTGGCAACTACGGTTTCAACGCGGCCACCGGTGAATACGGTGACATGGTTGAGATGGGCGTGCTGGATCCGACCAAGGTCACCCGCACCGCGCTGCAGAACGCCGCTTCGGTTGCCGGTCTGATGCTGACCACCGACTGCATGGTTGCCGAACTGGCTGAAGACAAGCCGGCTGGTGGCATGCCCGACATGGGTGGTATGGGCGGCATGGGTGGTATGGGCGGCATGGGCATGTAATGTCCGGCGCGCAACCCCGTTTCGGCGGGGTTGCGATGCAGTCCGTATTGCAAAGAGGGCCTCGCGCATGCGGGGCCTTTTTGCGTCAACGCCAGCCAACGTGGCGCTGCGATGCCGCGGAAAACCGTGGGATAATTAAAACGAAGCTTGAAACAAAGCGGGGAAAAGTCGGCAGGGAGCGGCGACCGGATGTGTCCGGGCCGCTCCCTGAAACGCATGGGCACGCCGCATGCGTTTCCGGTGACCGAGCAAAAGGAGAACAGCGGAACCGATGCTAGGGGTGTCCGCTTACACGCAACTTACATCCGGACTCTCATGCGCATCCTGCTTGCTGAAGATGATCCTGTGATCGGCGACGGCATTTGCCGAGCACTCCGGCGCAGCGGCTATGCCGTCGATCACGTCGACAACGGTGCCGATGCCGATGCTGCACTGGCATCGCAACCCTACGATTTGCTCATTCTGGATCTCGGTTTGCCGCGCCTGCCCGGGATCGAGGTGCTCAAGCGCTTGCGGGCACGTAAATCGGCCTTGCCCGTCTTGATCCTGACTGCCCAGGATGGTGTGGATGACCGCGTGCGGGGCCTGGATGCCGGCGCCGATGATTACATGACCAAACCGTTTGCGCTGCCTGAACTGGAAGCGCGTGTGCGTGCGCTGACGCGTCGCGGAACGGGTCAGGCACGCTGTCTGGAATTGGGGCGGTTGTCTTACGACCAGGCGGACCGGGTGGTGAAGGTCGATGGTCAGGTGCTGGAGTTGTCCGCCCGCGAAATCGGTTTGCTCGAAGTTTTTTTGCTGCGCGTCGGGCGATTGGTGAGCAAGGACCAGTTGGTGGACCACTTGTGCGGCTGGGGGGAAGAGGTTTCCAGCAATGCCATAGAGGTGTATGTACACCGTCTGCGCAAGAAGCTCGAAGACAGTGGCGTGCGCGTGGTGACGGTTCGCGGGCTGGGGTATTGCCTGGAAAACTCGGATGCTGTCCCGGCGACGAAAGCCTGAGAAGGCCGCTGCGGGCGTCAAGCGTACCGGACCGCCGAACTCGCTGTTCGGCGAGATCCTCGACTGGATGCTGGCGCCGTTGCTGTTCCTGTGGCCGATCTCGATCATCGTCACGCACAACGTCGCTGACAACATTGCCAATCAGCCCTACGACTTGGCCTTGGCCGATGGCGTACGGGCACTGTCGCGCCTGGTCGTGTTGGCTGATGGCCAGGTGGTGGTGCATTTCCCGGCGCCGCCGCGTGCCCTGTTTCGGGCCGATCAGGACGACGTGCTGTATTTCCAGGTGGTCGACGACGCCGGCACGATGATCACCGGCGATGCCGAGATCCCGCGACCGATGCAGCCGGTGCTCACTGCGGGTGAGGAGGTGCTGTTCCGCGACGAGATCATTCACGGCGAGGAAGCCCGTGTCGCTTACCGCTACCTGCGTCCGGGTGAGGGCGATACCGTGCCGATGGTGTTGGTGCAGGTCGCGGAGACGCGCAACAAGCGCAGTGACCTGGCCTCGCGTGTCGTCACCGGGGTGCTGCTGCCGCAGTTCGCCATCATTCCGCTGGCGGTGGTGCTGGTCTGGGTTGGGCTGTCGCGCGGCATTGCGCCGCTCAACCGATTGCAGAGTCTGATCCGCCGTCGCCGCCCGACCGACCTGTCGCCGGTGCCGCCCGCCAGCGTGCCGGAGGAGGTGCGACCGCTGATCATCGCCTTCAACGACATGATGATGCGGCTGGAAGAGAACCTGCAGGCCCAGCAGCGCTTCATTGCCGACGCCGCGCACCAGATGCGCACGCCGCTGACCGGACTCAAGATGCAGACCGACCTGGCTCTGCACGAGACCGATCCTGAGCAGTTACGCCAGTCGCTCGCACACATCGCCGAAAGCACCGACCGCGCCGCACACCTCATCAACCAGTTGCTGTCGCTGGCACGAGCCGAGGCCAGCTTCGAGAAGCTGTATGCGGTCGAACCGGTCAGCTTGGGCGGCGTGGTGCGTGAGGTGGCATTGGAGCTGTTTCCGCGCGCTCAGGCGAAGAACATCGATCTGGGGGCCGAGGGCAGCGAAGGCGAGCTGCTGGTCGAGGGCAATCCGGTACTGCTGCGCGAGATGGTGAAGAACCTGGTCGACAACGCCATCAAATACACGCCGCGCGGCGGGCACGTCACGGTTCGCACGCGCTTCGCCGGCTCGCCAGTGCTCGAGATCGAAGATACGGGCCCTGGTATTCCCGAAGCGGACCGGGAGCGGGTGTTCGAACGCTTCTATCGGGTGCTGGGGAGCGGTGTCGATGGTTCGGGGCTGGGGCTACCGATCGTGCGCGAGATTGCCGAGTTGCATCGTGCCACCGTCACGCTCGATGCCAACCCGGCGGGTCAGGGCACCCTGGCCCGCGTGGTGTTCCCACGCAGCAACCTGCAGGCGCCGCCGTTGGTGCAGGGCGATGTGGATCCCCTGGTCTAGTGCGTTCAGCTCGCGTTAAGAAATCTTTAAGTATTTGTTATTAAAAGATTTTTTTATTCGCACGTAAGCAGAATGTAAGTCTTCCACCCTACCTTGTGGCCACCTGAGCATGTGCTCGGTCGGTTTTTGCGAGGGAGGGAGACATGGAAGACGATCTGGTAAAGAAAATCACTGCCAATCCGAAGTACCACAAGCTGGTGGGGACCCGCACCGCCTATGGGTGGGTGCTGACGCTCATCATGTTGATTGTCTATTACGGCTACATCGCCGTGATCGCGTTCAGCAAGGAGTCGCTCGCCGTCAGGCTTGGCGAAGGTGTCATGACCGTGGGTATCCCGGTCGGCCTCGGCGTCATCGCGTTCACGATCATCATCACCGGCATCTACGTCCGCCGCGCGAACTCCGAGTTCGATGCCCTGACCGCGGAAATCGTCAAGGAGAGCAGCAAATGAGCGGCCAATTCGTACGCATTTCCGCTGGCCTGATGCTGGCAGCGGTGTCGGCCGCTGCGCTGGCTGCGGGCGGTGACCTGGGGCAGGCCGAGAAGCAGGCCACAAACTGGACCGCGATCATGATGTTCGCGGCGTTCGTGCTGGGCACGCTCTACATCACCAAGTGGGCGGCGGCCAAGACCAAGTCGGCAGCCGATTTCTACACCGCGGGTGGTGGCATCACCGGCTTCCAGAACGGTCTGGCGATCGCCGGCGACTACATGTCCGCCGCATCCTTCCTCGGTATTTCAGCCGCGGTCATGATCAGTGGTTATGACGGCCTGATCTACTCGATCGGCTTTCTGGTCGGTTGGCCGGTCATCACCTTTCTGATGGCGGAAAAGCTGCGCAACCTCGGCAAGTTCACTTTCGCCGACGTTGCGGCCTACCGCTTCAAGCAGACACCGATCCGCGCCTTCGCGGCCTCGGGCACGCTGGTCGTGGTGGCCTTCTATCTGATCGCACAGATGGTCGGTGCGGGTCAGCTCATCAAGCTGCTGTTCGGCCTCGAATACTGGATGGCGGTGGTCATCGTCGGTGCGTTGATGATGGTCTATGTGCTGTTCGGCGGCATGACGGCGACGACCTGGGTGCAGATCATCAAGGCCTGCCTGCTGTTGGGCGGCGCGTCCTTCATGGCCTTCATGGTCTTGCTGAATTACGGCTTTTCGCCCGAAGCGCTTTTTGCCGACGCGGTGCGCATCAAGACCGATGTCGCGATCGCGGGTGGCAAGGCGCCTGAGGAGGCTGGCATTCTCGGCCAGGCGATCATGGGACCGGGCTCCTTCATCAAGGATCCGATCTCGGCGATCTCTTTCGGCATGGCGCTGATGTTCGGTACCGCGGGGCTGCCGCACGTGCTGATGCGCTTCTTTACCGTGCCCGACGCCAAGGAAGCGCGTAAGTCGGTGTTCTGGGCGACGACCTGGATTGGTTACTTTTACATCCTGACCTTCATCATCGGTTTCGGCGCGATCGTGCTGGTGTCGACCAATCCGGACTTCCTCGACGCCAAGGGCGGGCTGATCGGCGGTGGCAACATGGCGGCGATCCACCTGGCTAACGCGGTCGGCGGCAACGTGTTCCTCGGTTTCATCTCCGCGGTTGCGTTCGCCACCATTCTGGCGGTGGTTGCAGGTCTGACCCTGTCTGGTGCCTCGGCGGTGTCGCACGACTTGTACGCCACGGTGTTCAAGAAGGGCAATGCCGATTCGGCCGCCGAACTGAAGGTATCGCGCATCACCACGCTCGTGCTCGGTTTCATCGCGGTCATCCTGGGCATCGCCTTCGAAAAGCAGAACATCGCGTTCATGGTGTCGCTGGCCTTCGCGATCGCGGCCTCGGCCAACTTCCCGGTGCTGTTCATGTCGGTGTTGTGGAAGGACTGCACGACGCGTGGTGCCGCGATCGGCGGCTTCATCGGCCTGACGACCGCAGTGGTGCTGACGATCGTTTCGCCGTCGGTGTGGGAGGCGACGCTGGGCAATCCGAAGGGCTCGGCACTGTTCCCCTACACCTCGCCCGCCTTGTTCTCGATGGCGGCCGGCTTCATCGGCATCTGGCTGTTCTCGATTCTCGACAACAGCGCACGTGCGCGTGAAGACCGGGCAGGTTATTTGGCGCAGCGTGTCCGTGCAGAAACGGGTATCGGGGCAGCTGCAGCGTCCGATCACTAAGCCAAGGCCCCCTTGCCCAAGCGCAAGGGGGTAGTACGTCACGGTCAGGGGCGATGGGCGCAGGCTCACCGCCCCTTTTCAATTTCGCCGCGTGGCAAGCGCACTTGCACGACCGTGCCGTACCCATTCGAACCATCCGTGATCACGATGCTGCCGCCATGGCAGCGCACGATTTCGCGAGCGATCGGCAGGCCCAGGCCGCTGCCACTGGCCTGCGTGCCGGCATGACGGTAAAACCGCTCGAACACCTGTTCCCGAACGGATTCGGGAATTCCCGGCCCACTGTCCGACACCTCGATTTTGATGTCATTGTCATCGCTTGCCATGCGACAGTTCAAGGTGACGCTCCCGCCTGACGGTGTGTACTTCAGGGCGTTATCCATCAGGTTGGAGATCAGCTCTTGCAGCAGGGTGGGATCACCGATCAGGACCGTCGGCTCGCGTTCTACGCCCAGGTCGATGCCGCGCTGATCAGCGATGTTCAGCCAGCCTTCAACCAGGTCGTCGATCAAGGGCGTCATGTCGACGGGCGTGGCATCGGCCAGCATACGCCCGCCGGCTTCGGCGCGCGCCAAAGCCAGCAGTTGGTTAGCCAGGCGTGTGACACGATCGACCGATTGCCGCAGTCGCGTACGGGCAGGGGTGTCGAGCGGACGCGACTCAAGCAGTTCGAGCTGCATTTGCAATCCTGCAAGCGGGGTCCGCAACTGGTGGGCCGCATCCTGCAGAAACTCGCGTTGTTTCGCACTTGCATTGCGCAGCCGTTCGAACAGGGCGTTCAAGGCGCCGACCACTTCGCGGATCTCGTCCGGTACGGCATCCAGATCGATGGCTGACAAATCCGTGCCTGCGCGCCGACGCAAGGATTCGGTCAGGCGTTGCAGCGATGCGAGACCGGAAGGAATGCCAAACCGGGCGGCAACGGCTGCGGCCAGCACCAGCAGCACGCTGGCGGACACAAAACCCAGCAGCAGCCGGTCCATGGCGTCACGACGCTTGTGCAGCGTTTCACCGACCGTGACGTAGAAGCTGCGGTCACCCATCGCCCGATACAGGCGCACGGCACGGACGGCCTGTCCTTGGTAGTCCAGGTCCCGAAAAACGGTCGTCTTGGGAAGTTTGGCAGGCGGTGTGTCGGTGATGGGGCCGGCGTTGGGTTCATAGGGGATCGGAAGTGCTGATGCGGGATCAAGCTCGTCAAGCAAGGGAAAGTCGCGATCGCCGCCCAGAAGCCGGGAGTGTTCGTCCCGCACCCGGAAATAGATTTCGTCGTAGGTGTCGGTGCGCAGCATGACCTCCGCTTCCCGTGGGAGGTGCAGCTCGACGCCGCTGCCCGACAAATAGACGTGGCTGGCGATGCCGTGCGCAAGGTTCAGGAGGTTCTGGTCATAAGCGCTGCTGACAACGCTCTTGGCCGTGCCGTAAGCCACTGCGCCGGCAGCGACCAGAAGCAGTGTGGTCGGGCCGACGAGGGTTTGCAGCAGACTCCTGCGAAGACTAGGCTGCACCGCCGCCACGCTCTTTCAGGCGCTCCAGGCGATAACCGAAGCCGCGCACGGTTCGGATCACGACACCTGCGGTTTCCAGTCGCGGACGCAGGCGCGACACATACACTTCAAGTGCGTTGCTGCTGCCATCGCCTTGCAGTTGTTCCCGGGGCACCGTGCGGCCGTCGGCGCGAACCAGGGCTTCGAGGATTTCCCATTCGCGACCTGTCAGCGGCAGCGGTTCGCCGTCGAGTGCGGCGAGCCGCCCTTCGGCATCGAGCATCAAGGGGCCGTAAGCCAGTCTTGGCGCGCTGGTCTCGCCTCCGCGCCGTTGCACCGCGCGCATGCGTGCGGTCAGCTCCGCGAGCTGGAAAGGCTTCACGAGATAGTCGTCCGCGCCCAAGTCAAGGCCGTAGATGCGATCGTCGAGCGCGTCGCGGGCGGTGATCAGGATGACCGGCAGTCGCTGACCCCGGCTGCGGATGCGCCGCACGATCTCGTAGCCACCCAGTCCAGGCAAGCCCACATCCGCGAGCACGAAGTCGAAGTCCCTGTCCTGCAGCAGGCGATCTGCGCCAAGTCCGTCATCTTCGTGAATGACCTCGTCGCCCTGGCCGTGCAAAAATTCGATGATCCCGTTTGCAAGCGTCGGGTCGTCTTCAATCAGCAGGATGCGCATTTCGTTGGTGACCCCTCAGCGTTCGCGTTTTTGCCTTCGTAATCCTAGCGCTCCGCCGGCAATGCGTGCGCGGTGCGTCGCAGACGACATACTCGATGTTTTCGGAGGGCGGCGCAAAACAAGTAAAACACAAAAAGGCTTGACGAGAGCGGAGTCTGGGCTATAATGCACACCTCTTAGGCCAGTTAGCTCAGTTGGTAGAGCAGCGGATTGAAAATCCGCGTGTCCGTGGTTCGATTCCGCGACTGGCCACCAAGAATTATCAAGCACTTAGCCCAGCCCATAAAGCTGGGCTAAGTGCTTTTTGTGCCTTGTTCTGACGTTTTTCTGTCAAACGGGCCGGTGGCCGATGGCGTTTGCATGCGCTCCAGTGCGCACTTGCAGCGCATGTCGACGGTTCATCCCCACCGTGTGCACCTATACGCAACTCCAACCTTCGTGGAGTTGCTCATGTATCTGTTCATAGCCCTTTTCATGACCCCTTCCGAGGCACTCGCCTCGAAAGGCGGATGCCATGGCTAAGCCTTTCCAGGAAGGCGTCGGCTGGGCCTTCCGGATACGGATCCGGGGCGAAGCCCTGTACCGATCCGGTTTCAGGAGCAAGACCGAGGCTGCGCGTGCGATGGATGCGCTCAAGGCCGAGCGCTGCGCTGCGCCCGCACAGTCCGGACGCGGCGCGCATCGCACCAGCGTGGGGGTGGCGTTCTCGGATTATGCGAGGGAGCGCCTGCCGTACCTCAAGGGTGCCAGTCAGGACGTTCGGCGCATCAATCGCTACCTGCGGGCGCTCAGGCTGCCCGTCATCGAGCTCGCCCCGGTGACGCTTGTGAAAGAGGGCAAGCGTGTCTATTGGGACGTCACCTTCGTTGAAGAGCCCGTACGGGTCATCCCGGCGTCGCTGACCGCGCACCGGCATCGCTTGGGCAAGGAGAGCGCGCAGAGCGATCGGGCCCGCAAACAGTTGGCCGGCACGATGATGGCCGATGTGACGACGCATCACGTCCAGGCCCTCATCAACGCGTTACGTGCAGAGGGGAAGAAGTCGGCGACCATTCACCTTGAGCGTTCCGAGCTGCGCCGGTTGTTCAAGCACGCCAGCGCCGTGTGGAAATGGCGACGGCTGGGGGGGAATCCTGCCGGTGCCGAACTTGATATGCCCGCGGTCGAGGCGGGGCGCGACCGTGTCGTCACAAACGAAGAGTGGCAGAAGGTCTCCGTGCACCTGGCGGCCTATCCCAACCCTTACGCGGCACCGCTCGCCTGTCTGATGCTCGAGACCGCCATGCGCTCGTGCGAACCGCTGGTGCACCTGCGCTGGGGCGACATCGACTGGCGGCAGCGTGTGCTCACGCTGCAGGATGCGAAAGCCGGCGGTCGTAAGGTGCCTCTGGGGCCGGGTGCCCTGCACGTCCTGTCGCAACTGAAGAAGTATGCGCCCACGCCTCCGCTGCCCGACGACAAGGTGTTTCCGACGACCTACGAGGCGGTCAAGAAAGCATGGGCGGTGTCCTGCAGAAAGGCGGGTTTGACGGACGTCGGGCTGCATGACTTGCGGCACACCTCGGCGACCCGCTTTGCGCTTGAGTTCGAGGGCAATCTGCCGGTGCTGATGGTCATCACGGGTCACAAGACGGCCCAGATGGCGATGCGGTACGTGAACATCCAGGCGACGCAGGTCGCGACGATGATGCACAAGGAGCCATTGCCCGTGGCGCACACGGCGGCCGGCTACGAAATGGGTGTGACGGCCGCGATGGACGCGGCGCTCGAGGCGCGAGCACACGCCTCGCTTGAAACACCCAAGGGGCCTCGCAGTCTGGAGCCGGAAGCGCCTGTCGGCACCGAGGGCTTGGGAGGCGCCCGTGTGGCTGAGATCACTTCGGCACCCAGGCCGGCGGCTGGCGCTCGCTCGGGCACCATCATCCCGGTCGACTTCCGCAGGAGGGCCGCATGATGGCAGGCGGTGCGCATGTACCTTCGGTCGAACTGAAGACGGTTGAGTTCATCCTGGCCGTTTCGGAAGCGCCCGCATCCCGTGCGGTGCATCTGCGCCACCACGGCTTTCGGGTGTCGCTCGAGTACGAGCCCGAGTTGCCGGTGCCAGGCGTTGGCACCTTCAAGGACGTGTTGGTGGTTACTGACGTCTACGTCCCGCCGCGCTATCGCCGGTGCGGCTGGTTCCGGGCCTACCTCAAGCTGTGTGGTTTGCTCTGTGGCGAGGCGCTGATCGTCGATGAGGTGTACGGGCCGGTGCGTGATGCGCTCATCGGATACGGCTTTGTGGCCGTGCCCGGCGACGCAGTGATGCTGAGCAAGCACTCCCCTTTGAGCGCGTCCTGGAGGCCGAGATGGCACACCTGATTCTGGCGGAAACTACCGCGACCGTTTCCGAACTGAAGCGCAACCCCATGGGTACGGTTGCGGCGGGGGAGGGCATGCCCGTTGCAATTCTGAATCGCAGCGCGCCTGTGTTCTATTGTGTTCCCGCAAAGGCCTACGTAGCGCTGATGGACCGCTTGAAGGACCTGGAGCTCAATCTCCTTGCCGATACGCGTGCCAGCCAGCGCGTTACCCGGGGGACGCTCGATGAACTATGAGCTTGGCTTCATCGATGAGGTCCTGGCCGAGCGTCTGAAAAAGCTGCCCGTGCCGGCAGCCAAGCTCGGGGGGCATCCGGACCGCTATGAAATAGCGCTCCGCAGGGGTGGGCACCGACTGGTCTATGAGATGCGGGGCCAGCAACTGGTTGTGGTCATCGCGGGCGGCAAGCGGGATCGCAATGCGGTGTTCAAGGTGGCGGATGGACGCTGCCCTACGGAACGCTGACGCAAGGATCTAGCGCAGGAAAAAAAGAGAAGCCCGGGAGAGCCTATGCCATCCCGGGCTTCTTCCATGTCTGGCTGCGAAAGCGAACCTGTCAGTCTGCCCTGCGGCCATGAAGGCGCTCGACCGTCGATTCATGCGCTTCTTGCGTGGGGCTCTGGAAACACCAACCGGAAGTTTCGTAAGTCCGTCTCGAAGGCATTGCTCCGCTTGAACGCTTCGTAGAGCAGGTGTCGTGGTTGGGTGTAGTCGAACGCTGCCGTCCAGTCATGGAGGCGGAGCATCGTGCGGAGGTAAGGCGTGGCGTCGGCGTGGCCCGACAGGCGCTTCAGCGGCAGCAGGTAATCCTCGCGGGAAACCGTCGGCACGATGATGCGGGACCGACCGGCGGCGCTCAGGACACAGTTCATGGCCAAGCGCGCCGTTCTCCCATTCCCATCCAGGAAGGGATGCACCTCGGAGACGATGAACATGGTCATCAGCGCGCGGGCGAGCGGGTCTTCCAACGCCTGAATCCGCTCGAACCCCTCCCGCAGCGTGCCCTGCACGAGCTCGGGGGCTACGAAGGGCGTCGCGCCGGCCTGGTTGTTACGGCTTTTCCACTCTCCTGGGTGCTTGTCCGGTCGGGACTGCATGACCAGCGCATTGACACTCTTGAGCCCGTGCAGGAAATCGTCCGCCGTGTTCGCGGGCTGATCGCGCCATGGCTGATGCATCGCGCTCTGGAAGGTCCCCAGAAAGTCGTGGGCGTCTTCCAGCCGGTTCGGGATGAGGCGGCCTTCGAATACGATCTCTTCGGCTTCGCTGACCAGAAACGTGGTGCCTTCGATGTAGTTCGAGAAGTAGGCTTCGAAGAACGCGAAGTTCTCGCGCGCGACGCCAGCTTCCGCGGTGGCGGCCACTTCCGGCAAGGCCTCCGAGCGCAGCCGGCTGAATAGCGTGTCGAACAGGGCGAGGCGGTCCGGGTCAGAGGAGCGGCCGGCGGCACGTGCCAGCACAGACTTGCCATATCGTTTCTTGTTCTCGTCGGCTTCCAGCAGGGCGCCCATGATGGCGTCCAGTCGCTTGAACTCCTTTTCTCGACCCAGGGTGTCAGCCAGCGTGCGACAGGCATCCCGGAGTTGATTGAACCGATCCTCCCCGCGGATCGAGAGCATCTTGTCGAGCTCCGCCTCGAGCACGTCCTGGGGAAGCACGCGCTCGCTCACACCACGGCCCGTCGCCAAGTTCTCCAGCAACCAGCGAGGTTGGCTGGCGAGGAACAGGCGCTTGTAGGGTGTATCGCCTTCCACCGCGCCTTGTCCCGGAATGATCTTGATGGCGAGGCCGGGCAGCTCCAGGGTTCGCGGTCGATTGCCACGCGTCACGTAAAGGCGCCCCTCAACCGGCTTCGCGTCATACCCGCTCCGATAGCTGAGGACGCCGCCGGGCAAAAGGTGGCTCGCAATCTTCGCCCAGTGACGCAGTACGAGCGTTTCCGGGGGGCTGGTCAGATTGCTGGTGTAGACCCCCTGGTACAGCTTCAGCAGTTGCCCCTCGGCGAGAAGCCGAAGAACCTGACGGTCTGCGGAGGGGTTGCCTTCACCGGTGAGGAGGATTTCTGGCAGCAAGATGTCGGTTTTCTGCTTGATTGCCACGTGCGAGCCCTGATGATGTGTCTGTATTCTGTATTATTCAATAGATTTTTGTCTGAAAATTGTTCAATTGTCGCGCGCGGGATGTCGGATTCGTCTGGAATGCAGCCTGGAGGACTCAGTCGTGTTCTCCAGGCTGCATTACGTGACGAGTTGTGAGTCTCGGCTGCACGCGCTCACCGCCACCGAGAACGTAGGGTCACCTCATAACGCGGGCTACGCAGTGCTGCCGTGTTCAGTCGCAGGACTGGGCAGGCTCATTCCAGTGAGTTGAGATAAGCCTCGTAACGTGCGAACGAGTCTTCTCGGCGCAGATGGGCGTAGTTCTCCAGCACGGTCGTCAAGTTGTCGTTCAGCAGTTCGGCCACCGTGAGGAAGTCTCCGGGGTGTTTGCGAAGCCAGTCCGTGGCGACGAGGTGGCGCATGGCATGCGGACCGAAGCCAGGCGAGCCAGGAATGTAGCGTCGCGTCAGATGCCGCACTGTTCGGCTCAGTCCCTCCCAGATTCCGCCGTCCTCGTCACCGACCAGCAGGTAAGTACTGGCCTTACCTGCCAGCAAGGTCTCCCGGTACTCCTCGATGTACTCGTCCATCATGGGTTTGACCCAGTCCGCAACTTTGACCGAATATCCCCGGGACTGCTTGCTGTTGCCGGTCTTCAGGTGCACCGGCTGCAGCTGGATACGCCAACCTTCTGTCGGACTTCCGCGGACCGTGCCGTGGCCGTTTGGCATCCAGGTGAGTGAGGCGAGGGTTCGCACTCGCATCGGGTTGGACAGCAAGAGTGCGAGGACAAGTGCGTTCCGCTTATGTCTGGCTTCGCTGATGCTTCCAGGGGGAGCATTGGCGGCATCCGTGTCGATGTGAGCAATCGCGTCCCGAATCGGCTTGAGCGGATTCGGCGAGTTCAGAAGGTTCGCAATGGGCTCTGCGGGGTTGCGACTGACACTGGTTGCACTGCGGATATAGTCGCGCAGGAATTTATGGCTCTTCGCACACATTTCCCGCCAGGCATCGTCACTTGCGGGCCGAAATCCCTCTGGTAATCGTACCCGGTAGACGGCGGCCTGCTGCCACAAGAACCCGGTCTGAGGGCGGAGCAGGCTGGAGACTGCGCGGGCAAAGACTTTCTGCCCGTTATGTCGAACGCCATTGGACTGACTGGTCATCCACTGCATGAAGCATTCGAGCGCCTGAGGGTGGGCGCACCAGGCAAGGGTTTGCGGCGGGGATTCATTCCAAGCGATACCTCCCTTCTCCGGCGGCAAGTTGGTCAGTACCCCTAGAAAGGTCCGCATGCGCTCTATGAAGATGTTAGCGGTGGGACAAACCATCGGTCCGCGTTGGGCCAAGGGGCTGAGGGTCGAAGAAACGCCCCTCGGGATGAGGCGCCAATGCCCCCGCGATTGACGCTCGAGGGTAGGGAAATCACTGATCTTGTAGTCGAAGAGGGCACGCCATTCCTGCAAAAAGGAGGCACCCAAGGCGGATTCGGGAAGCGGCAGGTTGTGCTGTGTTCGCTCTGCCATCCGCAGACGATAAGCAGGTATCGCTACTGCCGCCGCCTGCTCATCCGCAGGTTTCTCGATAAGGCTCACGAGAGCGTCGCGGGCAAGGCCGAGCCTTACTTCGAGCCGTCGCAACGCGGGCAGCGTATCGGCGCGCGGCGTGGCGCCTCTAAGCCAGCGCCACAGGGTGGTCGGGTCTACCCCCGCCTGCTTTGCCAAGGACTTGGGCGGCACGCCCGTTTCGGCGATAAGCAGCCGGAGCCTAGCCCCCAGGCCGCATTGCTTGCCGGGCGGCGGTGTGTGACGAGCGGTCAGCGAGGCCTGGTAGAGCTTCTGAATCGCTTGGAGGTGCAGCCTGCGGTCGCGACGTGTCCGAGGCGCCACGGTGATGCTTTCGAGATAGTCCCGGACCTTGGCGTCGAAGTTTCCGGCCAGTTCCGTGCCGACGTTCGACTCGATGGTTTTTCCGCAGAACGCCAGGTAGCCATTCAAGGTGCTCAGGTAATTGCGGTACTGCTGGACTGCCGAGGCAGTCGGGCTGTCGTCGATCGAGAAGTTCTGCTTCAGTTTGTTGATGAGGTCGAGGTAAGGAAATGCCATGAGGAGCTCCGGTGGGTTGGAGCCCGCAAACACGCTGCTGAACTGTGTGACCTCGATGACGTTATCGCCAGTAACGACGGAATAACGCGTGTTTTCCAAGTTGCTGAATCCAATGTAATTTCCTTTCATTTTCCACCCCTCTGCGTGACAGGCAGGAGGGTTTGGTAGCGTTATCGCGGGCCAGGGTTGTAAGGGCGTATAGCGCGCGATGGGGGGGATGAGCTTGCTACGAGCCAAGAAAGTTTGTGGCGGAGACTGGCTGTGCGGGCAAGCCAGTCTCCGCCGCGGTTGTCGAGTGCGCGCCGTGACGATGGCGTGGCGGAGCCAGGAGTATGGGAACTGGGGCCGCTAGCAGGCGCTCCAACACGGCCCAGATCGGTGAGTGTGCTGTAGTCGCTTTGGTGTTCAGCGGCAGTTCGGTACCTCGCTGTCACGCGCCTGAAGCTCTGTCAGGAACTGATCAAGTCGTTCGTAGCAGTGTTCGCCCCGCAGCAGGCGAGATTCCGCGATGCCGAAGTACACGCAATTGAGTCCAGCAGCTCGAGCGAACTCCGACAACGCTGCGTCGTACTCACTGGTGCGAGAGGCAGGGCCCAGACCGCCAAAGGTCACAAGACAAGATCGGTCACTGTGGGGGTGATGGCGCAGGAAGGCGATTGCCCGATTGAGGTGGAAAATCTTGGGCTCGGGGTAAGCACGAGACAGCACCGCTAGGCGCTTCGCAGGATCTTTGGGGATGAGTCCGAATGCAGGGTGGAACATCATTTCCACCGGCCCCACGTCACCTTCACCAGCGACGATTTTGAGCTGGGCGTCAGCGTCGTTCCTCAAGTGGCGCTGGCTTTCAGCGAGCTTTGTACGCTGCAGTGCATCGGCTTCTCGAACCTCCTCCCGAAGCCTACGCCGCAACTGTGCTTCACTCACATGAAACACCCATTCCCTGATGCTCATATCGGTGCGAAGCGCGATATCCAGTGTCGTTAGATTCCAGCCTCCATTGCGGTACATCTGCGCCAGATCGAACTCAAGCGTGGACACCCTGTAGCCTTGAAGTCGGGCGAGCTTTGAATCATCGACCGCGTGCGCGACCTTGACTTCGCACCAAATCTGCTCGTCCTTACCATGCAGCACGACATCAGGCCGGACGTTCAGATTCGACCAAGGTGACCGCTCGCCAGGGTCGTCAGGCAGTTCTGAACGACCAACGGATAGGACCCGACCGGGCAATGCAGCTTGTCGCCCCCCTTCCTCAACGAGCAACGCGGGAAGTTCAATCGACCGCCAGCCGGCAATGATCTGCCTGGCAGCTCGGTGCAACGTGCTCTCACGCCCTCCCTCGCAAGTCGGACGCGTTCTACCGGCAACGTGATGAGCAAAGTGGTGGCGGTTTTTCCGCCCTTTCCGCGCCAGCAGCTCAGCGCCGCAGTTCGGACACACACATCCGCACGCCAGTCCTCGCTCCACCATCCTGATATCGACCATGAGGCCTGTCTTACGAGATAGGGCAAAATCAAGACCTTCGTCATTTTTCATTGGAATGCTCCATGAGTGCCAAAGACGCACCCATGCTCGATGCCGAACCCCAACAAAACGAGGGAAGACCGCGGGAAGAGTTTGGCAAGGACGCGGAAGCTGATGAATCAAAATCGGTTTTCGATCACGCCATGCTCCTCTCCCGCGCGGCCGAAGTAGGTGCAGAAGCCGCTGCGAGCAGCCGCGAGAGCGGCTGGAAGGGGGACTGGCTCGTGCTGCTGCAGGCGTTATGTGGCCTTACAGCGAGACGGGCAGCGGATGGAGACCCCACGCCGCTCTTTACCGCCGAGCGGATCCGCGAGGAAATTGCGTCGATCGTCGGTGCTCCGGAAGCACAGTGGTGGTCGGAGGATTCTGATTCTGCGCGGAAGAAGTTCTCCAACGCATGGAAGGCTCTGGAGAGCGATCTCAGTCGTTTGGAAGGGCATCTTCTCGGCCGGGCAACCAAGAGCCGGGTGGCGGGACAGGTCGTACTCAAAGCTCCGGCTCGCCTGGGCACCACAAACGCGATGGGCTACGGTCTCACTGTCCGATCGATTGAGCTTCCCGCGATACATGCGACGGTGTCGCAACCCGCCCAAATCGCGCAGACCAGCCGATCTGATACTACAAAGCTAGAGATCACGTATCAGGAGGAAATGGAGGCCTATCCCATCCCTGGCCTCAAGCGCCCACTGAAGCTTTCGTTGCCAGGCTGGCGTGCCGTGATCGTTCTACTGCCGATCTTTGGCGCGCTCGTCGTAGGTGGCCTTCTTGCGTGGTTCCTGCTGATGCTGTGGATGTCAAACGAGGCGCCACGGGTCCTTTTCCAATGGACGATTCTTACTGGCGTCGTCGCAGGGATGGTGGCATGGGTTTGTCACCCCTTCTACGTGCTCATCAATGATCGAATCGTTCGCGCTCCGACGATACTCGAAGCCACACTCCCGCTCGGCCATGTCCTCGTACTTCGCCGTGAGGGTGAAGCTCGAGTGCTCCGTATGGTGCGCTTCACCGCTCGGTGCCCAATCTGCGACGGAGAGGTCATGATCGAGAAGGGGCGGCGCCAGCATCGCGGTAGGCTCGTTGGTGAATGCAGCCGTAATCCGGTCGAACATACGTACTCGTTCGATTTCATCACCTGCAAGGGGCGACAGCTGTGAGTGGTGGGAGGCCTGTTCCTCCGCGAGGCCCCTATCGTTGCTGAGCATTACCTTGCGCGACGCGGCTAGATTCATGCAGCGGACGAAGTGCGCACGGCCAACCTGCTCCCGGCTCGAAGCGCCGCCTCTGCCCCATGGGCCAGTAAGGGGCCGGTGTGGCTTGAACACCTGAATGAAGATGAGCGCACCGAACTCATTGAAGGCAGTCTGCGCGACCCGCCTTCTAGCTCTGGTACTCGGTATGCCGGCGCTACGCCTTCATCCCCGGTTCCCCGCTGTTATCTGATATGGCATCAGTGCAACCGTCTGGAAGCAGCAGTCCCGCCTTCTTGCGGTAGTAATAGGTGCGGCGAGAGATACCGAGCTGCTCCCACGGCTTCGCTTTCTCAACCGAATTGGCGTCGGCTTCGCTCCAGCGCTTCTGGGCCCGTGCGCGCTGTATCTCGCTGAAGGCGTGTTGAGTAAAGACCCGCCAAGTCCATTTGGCGACGGACTTCGTCAAGGTCCGAACTTCGGGGAAAGAAAGAGGCGTAGGGAAGCGGCTGTTGATGCCTTCGGCCTCGTGCAGCAGCGCCCGGAACCAGAGGTCCTGGGTCGCATTGGCGCTCTTGTATATGAGTACCATGCGGTAGGCCCAGCTGCGGAGCGTGTCGAAGAGCGTGACGTTGCGGCCGAGTCCGGCGTTCTCCTCGATTGCGCATGAGGGCTTTGCAAGCGACACCCATTCAGCGAGTTCGTCGAGCGAATAGGCGTGGCCGTGAATAAACCAGGTTTGCCAGCGCTCATGCAGGGGATTCTTGCAGATCAGGCCGGTGTAGCCGGGGTCGGCCCGCAGCTTGAGGCGGTATGCGTTTTCGATGGCTGCAGCATAGCGCAGAGGCTTTTCGTGGCACCCAGGGCTGGTGATGACCGGCACTTCGAGCAGGTAACCGCAATGCGCGTGGGAGTTCTCCGGATTGACGGCAATCCAGTTGGGCGGCGGTAGGTTGACGCGCTCCCAGGTCAGGGCTGCAAGGGGCGCATCAATGTCGAACAGGAGCCAGTGGCGAAGCGCAGAGGGGTTGAGCTGCAGGTGGCTCTTCGTGGTGGCCACATCCGGGCCGCGGATGACGAGGCCTTGGCTAGGATTGTCGGTGCAGTAGGGGCGGCGGGGAAGTCTTGGGAGAATCAGGTCGGTCAGGGTAGTCACGGGCCATCTCGGATGGCCCCTGTTGCGTCATGTAGCTATAGCCTCAGGTCTTGCTCTCGTTCTCTGTCCTCATCGCAAAGGGGAGCGTTGAAGGGGATGATGCCGTGTATAGCGTTTACGGTCTCGTGTGCTTCGACGTAAGCCCCCAGCCAACCCATCCTCTCCAGGCTCCTTAGCTCGCTAACCATAGTGTCCACTACCCCCTAGAAGTGGACACTTTCATGACCGTCATCCAGCCGCGCCGTACCCGTCGCACCCACGCCGAAGCATTCAAGCAGTCCCTGATCGAAGCCTGCGGCGAGCCCGGCGCGTCGGTCGCCGGGGTGGCCCTGGCGAACGGGATCGACGCCAACCTGCTGCGGCGCTGGATGCGCGAGCGGGGCATCGAGCCGCCCGAGTTGTCCTGCCTGCCCTTACGTCTGGCGCCCTCCGAACCGATGGGCGGCTTCGTCCCGGTGCAACTTACCCAGAGCGCCCATGCGCCCATCCGGCTGGAACTGCGCAAAGGCGCGGCGACGGTCACGGTAGAGTGGCCCGCGTCCTCGGCGGCCGCCTGTAGCGCCTGGCTGCGCGAGTGGCTCGGGTGATCCGGGTCAACGCCCTGTGGCTGTCGATCGCTCCGCTCGACATGCGCGCCGGCATGGACACGCTCCTCGCCCAGGTGGTGCGGGTCTTCGGCGAAGCGCGCCCGCATCACGCCTACCTCTTCGCCAACCGCCGCGGCACGCGGATGAAGGTGCTGACCCATGACGGCCAGGGGATCTGGCTCGCCTGCCGGCGGCTCAACCAGGGGCACTTCCGTTGGGCCGAGGGGAATAGCTCACTGACGCACTCCCTGGCCCAGTTCGACGCCCTGGTGCTCGGGCTGCCCTGGCAGCAGCTGGGCGGCGATGGCGTGATCCGGATGATTTGACCGTGCACCATCCGCAGTTGCCCCGATGGTGAGCGTGACCGTGGAGCGGCATGATTCAGGCATGCCGCTGCCCGGCAACCTCCACGCCCTCGAGGCCGACGCCCTGCGTCAGCTGCTCATCGCCCAGGGCCGGGAGCTCACCTGGCGCCAGGCCAAGATCGACCAGCTCACCCACGAGCTGTCGTTGCACAAACCCTGGCGCTTCGGGGTCAAGACCGAGCGCCTGCCGGCGGAGCAGGCCCGACTGTTCGAGGAGACGGTCGAAGCAGACCTGGCTGCGATGACCGAGGAGCTCGAGCAGCTCTCCGGCAAACCCGCATCCGCCAAGGGCTAGGCCAGGCGTAAGCCCCTACCGCCCGAACTGCCTCGCACCGAGATCCATCACGAGCCTAACTCCACCACCTGTGCCTGTGGCTGTGAGATGCGCCGCATCGGCGAGGACGTGGCCGAGAGGCTCGACTGCACCCCCGGCACCTTCAGCGTCGAGCGTCACATCCGTGGCAAGTGGGTATGCCAGGCGTGCGAAACCCTGGTGCAAGCCCCGGTGCCCGCCCACGTGATCGACAAGGGCATCCCCACCGCCGGGCTGCTCGCGCAAGTGTTGGTGGCCAAGTATCAGGATCATCTGCCGCTCTACCGCCAGGAAGGTATCTTCGGTCGGGCGGGGTTCGCGATTCCCCAGTCGACGCTCGCCCAGTGGGTTGGCCAGATGGGCGTGCAACTTCAGCCCCGGGTCGCTGCCCTGAAGGCAGAACTCCTCGCCTTCCCGGTACTGCATGCCGACGAGACGCCGGTGGCGATGCTCGACCCCGGGGCCGGCAAGACCCACCGGGCCTATCTGTGGTCCTACAGCGTCGGCGCCCACGATCTGGTTCGGGCGGTGATCTACGTCTTTGCCGAGAGCCTTGCCGGACGGCACGCCCAGGACTTCTTAGGCGACTGGCGCGGCACCCTCGTCTGCGACGACTACGCCGGCTACAAGGCGCTGGTCGCCGAAGGTGTGACGGAGGCCAGCTGCATGGCCCACGCCCGACGCAAGTTCTTCGAGCTTCAGAAACACGGACAGAGCCAGATCGCCGGCGAGGCGCTGGAGCGGATCGCCGCCTACGCCATCGAGCAGGCAGCGCGTAAGTTGGATGCCGAGGCGCGTCAGGTGTTGCGCGAGACCCAGGCGAAGCCGCTACTGGAAGACTTCAAGGCCTGGCTGCTGGGATGCCGGGGGAAGATTCCCAACGGCTCATCCAGCGCCAAGGCCATCGACTAGACCCTCAAACGCTGGGCGGCGCTGACCCATTACCTGACGGATGGAAACGTCCCCATCAACAACAACTGGATCGAGAACCAGATCCGGCCGACTGCCATTGGCCGCAAGAACTGGCTCTTTGTCGGCTCGCTGCGCGCCGGCAAGAGGGCCGCAGCGATCATGAGCCTGATCCAGTCGGCGCGCCTCAACGGGCACGAGCCCTTTGCGTATCTGAAGGATGTCCTCACCCGCTTGCCGACTCAGTCGCAGAGTCGGATCGGGGAGCTGCTGCCGCATCGATGGAGGCCGGCTGACGCAGCAATGCCTTGAGGTTCTCGGTCAAGATGGGCTGGCCGGGGGCTTACGCTTCGACACCGACTGAACCGGATGGCGCTCGCGGCCCTTTGGCACGGGCTTGGTTCAGATCTGCTGGGTGTTCGAGCGAGCATTCTGCTCAATAGCGAGCTTAGCAGAATGCTCGCTCGAAAGGATGTTCGCCTGTCATGCATTCGGCTCATACCGGGCATCAGCGGGCTATTGCGTTTTCGATCTACCATCGTTCGAGAGGCAGTTCCGCTTTGGAGGCGCCATCCTCGCAACGTCAGTAACTCGACTGAAGCCGACGTTCACCTTCAGCGGAAAGAAAGGCCGCAATGTGACAGCCTTCTGTCACTCAGCGCACTTGCGGTCTGAACGGCAGGATTCCCGACCGCCTGTCCGTCGTGCGAGTGGCTCGGCAAACGTACCTCTCCGCGGTGTCCGCATAAGGCACCCGTTGTAAACGTTCGGACAGGGGCCTCGGAAGCGGACTGTTCGTCCGGAAAATTGTTATTGGTAACGAAACAATGAATGCGGCACAGCGTCGGACAGATGTTCGAGGTCCGCGGCCTTCATTAGGCCTGTGGAGCCTCGATCGCCTCGTCGAGCTTGATGACGGTCTCGAGCATGTGCCGAACGACCGCGGCGTCGAACTCTTCCGCCCGGTCCTCTTCATGGGTTCCCTTGTTCAGGTAGTTCCACTCGAGTTTGTGCTTCTCGCCGTATCCAAGCATCTCGCCCAGGTGCGGCACGGCTTCCTGGAACACGGTCACGTCCTTCCTGCCGAGGAACTGGTGGAGCCCCGTCGCCAAGCTCATGAGGTCGGGGTCTCCCGGCCCCCTCATCCCGACGCTTATCTGCGCCGACAGCTTCTTATTGGCAATCTTCTTCCAGAGACGGTTGAGTTCTTCTTCGAAGGCCTTCCGGACGTAACTCAGGGAGTCGCGCGTACGCCCTTCTTCGTAGCTTCGGGCCGCCACCGTGAGGTAGTGGCGGGGCGAGTCGAGCTTCACGGTGATTTTCTTGGCGGCGAACGGCACGAGGAAGTCGATTCGGGTCACCGTTTCCTTGTACTTCTTCATCGGCACGGCGTTCTCGAGGCGCTTCACGAAATCCTCACCGTGGGTCGTGACGATGAGTTGCCTCTTGCCGACCTCTTCCGGATTCAGGATGAGGTCGATAATCGCGCCCCGGTGCTCGTCGTCGATCGAGTTCACGACGTCGTCGAATATCAGGAACGGGAGGCCGTCCCTGGTGATCTTCGCCAGCAGGATCGCGAGCCCGAGGCAGCGAATGTGACCTTCGCTGAGGACCTGGAGCGCGTCGCACCTGTCCCCGTTCTCGAACTCGACCTCTATCCTCTCCCCGACGGCCGTCGGCAACCTCAGGGACTTGAGCCTGTCGGAAGGGTGGTCGTTCTTGTTGATCTCGTTGTAGAACTTGAGCGTCTTCTCGTTGAGGTCCGCGGCCAGGGCCAAGGGTAGTCCGGCGTTGTAGGCCAGGAGCTTCCCGCGGAGCGAGACGTAAGCGAGGCTGTAGCTCAGGTTTCTCGCGACTCCCGGTTTCTCGGCTTCCGTCTCCCTGATGAGCTCCTCGTTCTCCCGGTTGAACTTCTCGATAGCCTGCGTCGCCTCCGTCTCGCTCTTCGCGTTCGCAGCGACGAGGGTCGAGATGGCCACGATTTCCTCGAGGTCCTTGGAGATCGCGAGGTTATCGTCCTCGAGCCGCTTGATCGCGGCTTTGGATTGTTCGACCTTTCCGTTATGGGTCGCGGTCGCGCCCTTCAGCGCCTGAAGGAGCTCGCGCTTGGCTGGCACCGCTCGGAGGAAGGTCTCGATGCCCGCCGCATCCTTGGCGTCGGAAGCCTTGGCGCTGAACGAGCCTACCTCGGGCGCTCCGACGAACCCGATGGCCGCGGCGGACGCCGGAAGCTTGGCGATTTTCGAAAGCAGGTCCCGCCAGCCGAGGTTGAGGGCCTCCCGGATTTCCTTGATCTGCCCTTCGGCCCTCAGGGCGGCGTCGAATTGCTTCAGCTTTTCCTCCGCGTTGCCGTACGGATCGACCGGAACGGCGAGTCGACCGTCGCGGTAGAGTTCGGAGGAACACGCGGGACACTCGTTCCCGAACCTTTCGCGGTTCCCCAGGATCGCGCCGTAAAGGTCCCGAAGGGAAAGCTGGTCCTTGTACTGGTTGAGGAACGCTTCCGATTCCGCTTTCTCTTTGATGAGCCGGAGCAGTCCGTCGGCGTCGGCTAGGATGCCGTCCGTCCCGGGATCAGCGGCCGTTTTAAGGTTCTGCAGGCGGCCGATTTCGGTGTTGTTCGCCTTTTGCTTGCCGCCGTTGCCTTCGGGGCCGGTTAGGGCGGCCTTGATTTCTTCGAGGTCTTCGCACTCCGGATATTTCGCGAGCAGCGCGGCGCCTCGCGTTTCGGCGGCTTTGGATTTCACCGGGAGGCCTTCGAGGATCGCCTTGTGTCCGGCGATGCCCTTAGCCCGGTCCGCAAGATCCTTCCCTTTCTTTCCGATGCAGTCCAGATAAGGGGCGAGGCTCTCATTGAACTGCGTTGCGAACGCGTTGAACTCTTCCAGGCCGAACAGCGCCGCCAACCGAGCCTGCTGGGCGGCCGGGGTATTGGCCGACACCCGCGCAAATCCGTCGATCCGGTTTTTTTCGATGAAGCAGAATTCGAAACTGCGGTGGTCCGCTTTCACTTCGACTCCCTTCTCCTTCTCGGTATCTCCGTACAGGACAGGCTTCGCCGACTTTCTCGATGTGGCGTTTCTGATGTAGTCCGAGACCGGGATACGCTTCGAGTCCGCCTCGTGGATCGAGCCGAGCAATCCGTACTCAAGCGCCTCGCATAGACTCGACTTCCCCGTCCCGTTCGGCCCGTAGATGAACGTGTACGGGTTCTTGAACTCGAAAGTGTGCTTGTCGGAAAACCCTCGAAAATGCTCGACCGTAACTTTGGTAAGCCGGATGACGTCGCTTTCGTTAGCGTTCGCCTCGTCGGCCTTGATTTCGAGTGCCGGAGGCGCCGTGCCCCCCTTCTCCACGATGAGCTTCGCCAAGACCTTCCCGCGTCGGCCTCCGGCTGTTCCAACCGCCGCGATATCGTCGAACCCACCCAGCATCAGGTTGGCCAGCTTTCTCTCTTGTTCGGACAGAGTTGGGGCCGACTTGGCCAAGAAGCGTTTGAATTCAACTAGGGACTTCGACATATCTGTTCGCGGAGAGGTTGTTCCCGGTTATGCGGTCGGGTGCGGGTTGTCGGCACGATGCCTCATTCTATGCCAAAGAATCTTCGGGAAAAGTCGTGTTCGACGTCTCGCGGACGACGGCGAGGTGTCAAACAGCGACTTTTGGCCTGATTCCCCCTGAACGCGCGACTAGGCTCCGAAACAGTCGCTACTAACAAGCTTCAGGGACGCTGGATAGGCGGGCGGGATGCCAGGGCCGCAGACTTCTTTCCCTTCCTCAATTGCGGCCGCGACCTCTTCGTTGAGTTCTCGGAGTTGGTGCAATATGTCATGCTTTCCGTCGAATCCATATGCGGCAAGAACCGCTAGGTCGAGTGCGGCGTGAGCATCCTTAAGCTCATTCTTCCCAGGCAACTCTAGGGTCCGATAGAGTGCTCGCAGTCCTCCTGATATGCCCTCGAGCGCTTTTCCGCGAACTGCACGAAGGTAGCAGGCCGCCTCTGCAACCGCTTTTACGCTTGACGGGGATGGGTATTGTGGCCACGGGAATGTATCGAAGACGGAAGTTGAAGAATACCGAGGGTCCTTCTTCATGTTGGATCGCTTTGCCAGGAACCATTCGATATGGACTGCCGACTGCAGAATCCCAAAGCTGTAATCGTCCTCGAAGGCGAACACCTGGAGAGCATCGCCGGGACGACATTTGCTGGACAGAAAGAAGAAGATTGGTCGCGTCGTCACTCTCGAACAGGCAATGAACCGGCTGAGCGGCTTCAGTGCAGCGACCATGTCCGCCCGGCTCCATGAGAGCTGCCACCAGCGGTCAAGAAACGCTTTGTGGTGGGGGCGTATTTTTCCGGTCTTTGTCTTGCCCTTTTCCGCCGCTTGCTGACGGGCTGGTAGAACTTTTTCCTCAACGTGCGCAATAGAAACTGGGAAAGCTTGAGCTGCTAGTATGTCGCGCTGTCCGAAGTCGAGAATGAAGCGTTTCGCTGAAACGGTGCCGCCGAGAACCTCCTTCCCGACAAAGTACGGAAATAGCAGCTGGTCTGCTTTCGGTTCTTTAGCAAGCAGTGCTATGCACTTAGCCGTGGGCAGCACGAAATCCTTGTGGCCTGGCGTGACGCCCTGGAAAGAGCGTTGTGGTGAGAGATTGCAGCCCAGCCGGTGAATGTTCTTCAGGTCTGTACGGTCGGAAAGTGCTGAGTTGATCGAGGTAACCTCGCGCAGATCAAGCTCATAGCGCTTCGATTCCAGCCCCGCCCCACGTGGTCGCTTCGCTTTCTTTCCACTGGTGGGTTTGACCTGGAACCACAAGCGTTTTTTCTTCGGCACCAGAGTGGGGGCCTGAGTTTTAATCCAGTTAACGATCGACACATGAACATTCGCCTCGCCCGACCAAGGCTGATTATCCACCGCATCGATAATGGTTCCATCGACCACTACGTGATCCAATCCCCCAACGCGTGATTGGTTGCTTCTCACATTCTGTGTTCCGACTAGACCGGCTCTGCCGGCCAACGGATCCGTCTCTGTGCAAGCTGCCAATTCGTCGTGTGCTCGTCGGAACCAGTAAACACAGAAGTCCGCCATGCCTGGCACATCAGGATAGGCTTGGCGAACCGCAGCAATGTAGTCGACATTGAGCTCTTGCTTTATCCGCTTGGCGCCCAAGAACGGAGGGTTTCCAACGATTACATCGGCTTTGAACCACTTCGCTTTCGTGCCATCTGCATTGATCAGTGCGTCCCCCACTCTGAAGTTCTCATCAAGATTGTCTAGCGGCAGCGCGGGCTCATTGATAAGAAGCTCATCAATACTCAACTTGTGCGCCAACATCATGGTAACCTTCGCTATGTCGACGGCGAAAGGGTTGATGTCGATACCGAAGAAGTTTCGGGCGCTCACGAATCCGAATGGCCGCTGGTAGGGATCGACGCTTTTGTACTCGGTAGCCATCCGCTCATAGATTCGGGCCTCGAGTCGCTTAAGCTCGCGGTAGGCGGTGTAAAGAAAATTTCCGCTGCCACAAGCCGGATCAAGAACCGTGAAGTTCTCGATCCGAGCGAGTAGCTTCTTCAGGGCGCCGAGCGTCTTGGCCGATTCGATGCGCTCACTCCATGGGGCAACGATGGTCGGGCCGATCACCTTCATGATGTCGACCGGACTCGTGAAGTGGGCGCCGCTTGCATGTCGTGCCTCTTTCCCGAGCGAGTGCTCGAAGATGGTGCCGAAGATCTCAGGCCGCACCGCGGACCAATTGAACCTTGCGGCGTCCTTGAGTAGCTCAAGCTCCTCTGCGTTTAGTTCAATACGAGCCGGGTTGGCAAAGAGCCCTCCATTAAAGTACGCGACGCCCTTATAGCGCCCGCCAGTTACTCCGCCCTTCGTGTTCATCGCCTCGAAGAGTCCGCCGAGGATGTCGTACGAGTCTTCAGGCCTTTTACAATCTTCGAGCAGGCGGGTCACAAAGTACTTCTCGAGGAGGCCGATGTCCTCTGCGAAGAGTGCCATCAACATCTGCAGGATGAACCGCTGGCCAAGGGGCTGATCGATGCCGCGTTTCAGCAGCGAGTTAAAGCATGAGGCGAGCTTATCTGCGGCTTGTCGAGTGACTGATTCCTGGTGATTTCCAAAGATGGGGGTAACATCGCCAGGGAACATGAAGTTCAGCGGACCGAACTTCGCCGGTAGTTCGCTGAGCTTCACCTTGTCTACCGGGGTGTCTAACTGAGTCTCGAAGTCGTAAACCCAGAATTCATCGAAGTTGCAAAGCACGGCGTATCGGGGCCGATTCGGTACAAGCCGAGTCCAGTAGTCAAACGCTTGGCGGTAGTGCTTACTCAGGTCGACGCCTCGCTTCTTCATTTCAATGACGACGACAGGCTTCCACACGAGATCGGCGAAGGAGGTCCCGCCTGTCGTGTTCTTCAGGCGCTCTTCGCACTGTGCCCCAGCTTCCTTCAAGCCTGGCCAACCGAATGCCCGAAAAAGGCGGTCAAGGAAAATCTGCGCTTCTCCCTTTTCGTCCCCCTTAATGTGAGCGGCAACCCATGCAGTGAATTCTTCGAGGCGTTCCGGCTTGTCTGATATTTCTGTCATTTAATTGTTCTCGATGGTCTTGATTGATTAGCGAGCTATTTTTTTCAAGAGGCCAGGCCGAAGTCAATGTGAATCGCCCCTGGTTTCCTAGGCGGTCCCGTTCCCAAAAATACTGCCGCTCGAACTCTACCGGCGAAAGCTGATTGGTGAAACAGTGACGTCGCCGCGTGTTGTAGAAGAGCTAGATGTCATCGAACACATCCGAGCCCGCCTGCGCCCGATCCGTGTAGATCCTTCGCTTGATCCGCTCGCGCTTGAGCAGTTGAAAGAAGCTCTCCGCAACCGCGTTATCGTGGCAACGGCTGTGCCGACTCATACTCGGCACCAGTCGGTGCATCCTTAGGAAATACTGCAGGTCGTAGCTGCTGAACTGGTTGCCCTGATCCGAGGGAGCCAGCGCCTTCCCAGTCGGTTTGTGCCACCAGACTGCCATCAGCAAGGCGTTTAGCGTCAACTCCTTGCTCATCCGCTCGCCCATCGACCAACCGGCGACCTGCCGGGGGAACAGGTCGAGCTCCGCGCACAGGTACAGCCGCCCCTCGTGGGGCCGGATATACGTAATGTCGGTCATCCGTCTTCGACCTATAAGTAAAAGTGCTGCACGGGTGGGGTTGACATTGTCAGATAAAAATATGAGACTTTCTGACATTGGAGGGTGGTCATGAGCGATGGTCCTCACAGAAGCTTGCCACTGCGGCGCCCCTGGAAAATCCTTGCAGAACGTGCAGCAAGGGAAGCCTACCCCGTTAACGAGGTGGGAGAGGCGGTGGCTCATGCTCTCAAGAACGAGTTTCTTGAGGTGCCGCTAAACGCAATCTGTCAAATTCTTGAAGGTAAGGGGCAAGTAAGCCTCTTCAGTGATAGCCAAATTGAAAGGCTTGAAGCACTTCGAGAAACCAGTTCTGGCTCTGCCGCCAGCAACATTGTCATCGATTGCGCGATTGATACCTTAAACGCTGGCGTTACGGGAAAGCCAGCTTGCATCATCGTGCTAAAGGATGCGCTGGCAGGCTATTTGTTAAGCGCCAATCGGAGCATTGAAGAGCATGTTCTCCGGAAAGCCGGCAGCAAGGACGCCAATTTTGTGCGAAATCGTCTAGATGCTGCATACCTCCAGTGCAACTTCGACAACATTGCTAGCGACATGCTGACGGGCCGAGGAGGTTCTAGCATCAGTAAGAACCTGCCGCGGGATGTTGGCATCGATTCCGGTCCCCCGCTATGAATAAGATCGCCAAGATGTATATTCCTGAGCGAAAAATTGACTTTGTCCTCAATGGACAGCGAGCAAGCTCTGGCTATCAAGCATTTAAATTGGAAGAAAATCTCCGGTTTTCTACGGATGGCCTGGAGTCCTATTCGTTTTCCCGATGGACTCCTTTGGTATTTGACGCGATGGCTGTAGCAGCAGCCATTGAATTCAGCGATCGAATCATCAGACGTCCCAGCCACGGTTGGCGTCGAAATATCTATCTGCGCATTCCCGTTCACGATCCAAGCCGCTGGAATTCGATTGAGATAGTTGGGGCGCTTCATGAAGCCATCGGCTTTCTAACTGGCGACAAATGGCAGATCGTATTCAAAGACCGAGCCTCTGAAGTCCACGCGCCCCGGCAATCACCTCTGGATTTTGAGTTCAAAGCCTCCGCCATCTTGGCGTATAGCGAGGGGATGGATTCGCTTGCGGTGGCCGGTATTGTGGCAGACAAAGTAGGCCAAGGACTAATTCGCGTACGCGTGGGCTCTGACTTACCCAAAAGCCAGCGAAAACGCCAAGCGTTTGCAGCTGTTCCCTATCAAATTCATATTCCCTGCAAAGACAAAGAAGCTAGCGCTCGCAATCGCGGATTTAAGTTCGCAATGATTAGCGCCATTGCGGCCTACCTTAGCGATGCCGAAGAAATCGTGATCCCAGAAAGCGGCCAGGGTGCAATCGGCCCAGCTCTGGTTCCTGTCGGGCATGCCTATCCAGATTTTCGTAACCACCCCTTGTTTACCAGGCGGATGGAGTCGTTTGTGTCGGCATTGTTTGGACGGCCCTTCAAATACACGTTCCCTCGTCTCTGGTACACCAAAGGGGAGACGTTAAGGGAATATGTGGCCATCACTGGTGGGACGGATTGGATGGATACCAAATCATGCTGGCGCAGTAGTCAGTGGAGTTCAGTTGGCGGCCGTTGGAGGCAATGCGGAGTTTGTGCTGCCTGCATGCTGAGACGCCTGAGTATTCATGCAGCGGGTCTCGACGACCAGCCCGAGAATTACATCTGTGAAGACCTGAGTGCGCCAGCACTCTCCGAAGCGGTAGCTCCCAGTTTCACGAAACTGAGTCGAGCCTATGAGCAGTACGCCATTGCTGGCGTGCTCCATCTCGATCACTTGGCTGACATGAACTGCATCATGGCAAGGCCACTTGTCCAGCGTCACGCAAGGTTATTTTCTACGGCTCTCGGGCTGACAGCAGATGAGGCCTCGGCTAAGCTCGCGGCCCTACTTGAACGCCACGCTTTAGAGTGGAGGCGCTACTTGGATTCGCTTGGAGCGCACTCCTTCGTTAAGAAGTGGGTACGAACGAGATCATGACTGATAGCACCAACAAATTGACTGACGCCGAGATCGGCGAACGACTCCGAATTGCGCGTGAAGCAGCGAAACTTACTCAGGCCGCTGCTGCGGGGGCAATTGGCGCAGCGCGAACTACTATTGTTGCGCTTGAACAGGGCAAACGAAGAGTTCGGATGGATGAGCTGCAAAAGCTGACTGCGCTTTACGGCACGTCAGCGAACGCAATTCTTCGGCGAGAGGCCGTACATGTAGATATGGTTCCTCGCTTCCGTAAGCTGGCGCCACATACCGACTACGCGGTGGACGCCGCCGCTCGCTTGTTAAATGATTTGGTTCGGGCTGAGGTTGAACTCGAAAATGTCCTCGGCGTAGTTCGACAATTCAGCTACCCCCCAGAAAGGCCCATTTTGCCTGGGGATGTCTACTCTCAGGCCGAGCAAGATGCACAAGAACTACGCGACTGGCTGGGCCTTGGGCCAGGGGCTGTTGCCGACATCATTTCGATACTTACCCTTCAGATGGGCCTTCGAGTATACATCAGGCCTCTCGATGCTCGGATTTCAGGACTTTTTGCATTTGATGACGCCGCTGGCGGGAGTATTTTGCTCAATGCGAATCACCCTCCCGCTCGTCAAAAGCAAACCGCAGCACACGAGCTGGGTCACTTCATTTCTGCTCGTCGCGCTCCTGAAGTATATACGGAAAGCGAGCAGTTTTCCTCGCGTGAAGAGCGTTACGCTAACGCTTTCCAAAGGTGTTTTCTGACTCCTGCGCGGGAAATTCGACAGCGTTTTGCAGAGATCACGGCGGGCCAAACTCACCTAACGCGTCGCCATGTTATTCTTCTTGCTTACACGTTTGGGATTTCAAGAGAGGCAATGGTTCGACGGCTTGAAGAACTGAAGCTCGCGAGAAATGGGACCTGGGATTGGTTTGCAGCGAATGGCGGAATTACTGATGAACAAGCACAGCAAGTACTCGGTTCTTTGCCGGATCGAGACCAATACGCCGTAGAGGCGCATCAGCTAGTCCCTCAACGCCTCTCGTTGCTCGCACGAGAAGCGTGGAAACGAGAAGTCTACAGCGAGGGTCAGCTCGCAAGACTCCTTCAGCTTAACCGCCACGAAGTACGTGAGCTGCTGGACGGCGTGGAAACGGAGGAGAGCGAGGAAAATGATCTCGTCAAGCTTTCTCACTGATCCGCAGACCACGTTAGTTATCGATGCCAGTGTGGCAATTAATCTTAATGCTACCAATCGAGCGGCTGAAATTATTTCCGCACTATCAAGCATGGTGGTCGTAACCCAGAACGCTATTGACGAACTCGATAGTGGTACTCGAAACGGCCATGGTGATGCTCGATTGCTTCAGGAACTCGTGGCCAAAAACCTTGTTTCCCCTGTAGTAATGGGTGAAAGCAGCGTTAACGTTTACGAGGCTCTGGTTGATGGCAGCGCGTCCAGTACCTTAGATGATGGAGAGGCAGCCACGATAGCGTACGCCATCGAAGTGGGAGGTATCGCTGTCATCGACGAAAAGAAGGCCCGAAGGATATGTGGAAGGACATTTCCAAATCTCCGCTTGCTTTCAACGGTTGATCTTTTGTTAGATAGCCTAATTCTTGATGCACTTGGGAGCATTGCTCAGGCTGACTCCATTTATAACGCACTGGCCTCGGCTCGCATGCGTGTTCCTGAGGAACGACTATCGTTGGTGATTAGTGTTATTGGTGAAGATCGTGCAGTTGGGTGTGTTAGCTTGCCAAAAACTGTACGAATGGCCAAATCCCCGGTTTCATCTTCAATCGGCTGAGTGAGTTTTTACTAGGTAGTAGGACATGCTGCGGTTGAACTGAATTTCCGTTTTGAAGCGTCTTCAAGACCGTCGACGAATATTAATATGCTTATTGGCCGAAATAGGGGAGACAAGGCAACTCTACTGAAAAATATTGTTGGGGCTCTCTTGGTATTAGTGCGCTAGGGTCAACCTGCGCAAAGTTTCTACGAGCATTGAGTCTTTAACTCTAAGCTACCCCACTCAAAAGAGTACTTCAGTGGCGTTGTATCAGTTTCCTTCAGTGCGTACGATCTCGGTCTTCCGCTTGAGGGCAGATCTGATCGAACTGCGGGTCCCGCATATTTCTATGTCGGGATGGGTAATGCGCGATTTGGATATGGGGCCGACAAGAAACTTCTTCCTAAGGTGTATGCAGGCTTGTTAAGTGATTTCGTTGCAAGTCTTCGATCGTGTCTGAGTCAGCCCGCAAAGCGAGACAGGTGGCATAAGGCCATCAAGCGCCTTGAATCCGATTGCAACTTTGAAGAGATGGATTTGGGACGAAGGCTAGGTCGTAGGGCATCAATGCCCCGTCCAGGCTTCTTGCGCTGCGAAAAGCCGCCGTTGCCAAGTTTGGATGGCGGCCTCGCTCCAGTAGACGAACTTCCCGACCCGCACCGGGGGCGGGAAGGAGCCGTCCTTCACCATGTTTTCGACTGTCCTGGGCGAGATGTTCAGGCGCTCGCAGAGGGTGGCTTTGTCGAGCAACTTGGCGAGTTGCTGAGTGTTGCGTGATGGCGTTGGAGTACTGTCGGTGCTGTCATTCGATGTACGTGCGTGGGCCATAAGGCGTACCTGTAAGTGATGATGCAGGTGTATAGGTGCAATGAGTGGGGGATGAATGCGGCCAGGTGCGCTTTTGGGTTCCCCCCGCGGCGTAAGGGCAGGGCGGGTCAGTCCTCAAGTGACGGCCCCACGCACATCAGGGGCCGCATCGACGCGGGGGTGAAGTTCGCGGAGGTGTCGCGGCTTGGTGTACGGTGACCGGCCGCAGTCTTGGGTGGGCGACAGAGATGACGTCCGGCATTCGACGTCTTGGCGTTTTTGGAGGGCGCTTTTCGTCACGGGTGACGCCCGACGTCTCGGCTGATACGACGGCGTGACGAAAATCCCAGTTTTGTGATTATCCAAATGTAATGTTGTTGGATGTATTTCGTTACGGACTAACGAAAGCACGCGCAGCCTATTTCATCACGGCGTGACTTGACTGGCGTTATGGTGTGACGAAACGCAGTGGGATAACCCACCAAAATGGCTGCTCCTGCGGTCAAGCGGCGGGTAGGTGGCAACGGGCGCCTTGGGGACTGGTCTTCTGAAGGCATGGGCGCCATCGTCTGGCTCACCGCCTATACGTTCACTCCACCCACCTGATGGAGTAACGAAAATGAACGATTCCACGAAGACAGCAAGCCCAACTCCCTGCCGTTCAGACGAAGCTTCTCCCGCGCGGCGGGGTAGGCCGGCCAAGCATGCATCGGCTGCTGAGCGGCAGCGGGCCTACCGCGCCCGACAGAAGGAAAAGGGCATGCGGGAAGTGAAGGTATGGTCGCGCGATGTTCGGTCTTCCGACGTCCCCTTGCATTCGGACATCATCGATTTGTCGGAGGTGCGCCGATGGTGAAGGCGACGGACTCGCCGTCAAAGCCCGTGGCAGTGAATCGCGCCTGGCACACCCGCCGGTGCGACGGCTTCTAGCTGCCTGAAAGAGCATGATCGACAGAGAGCCTCCACGGAGGCTCTTTTCATGCGGCGAGCGCGTGCGATGTATTTCACCGGGTGGAAAGATGGCCATGTCAAACCGGGAGTGCTCATTAGCGCGCTCTATGCCGTTCTTGGTTTGCATTGGGCTCGGGCGTCGTGGCATACTCCCGTCACCGCTGGTTTCTGCTGTTTTTCTGCCTGAGCCAACGGAAAACGTCTGCGCTTGACTGCGGTCCAGTGCGACCAAGTGCTTAATTTTACGACCTGTTGCGTGTAGCTGCGCAGCGGATAAAGGCTATTTATGCCTTGAAAATCCGCGTGTCCGTGGTTCGATTCCGCGACTGGCCACCAAGTTAAAAAGTAAAAAGCCCGCTCCGAAAGGTCGGGCTTTTTACTTTTCTGGCCAAGGCTGCCCACCTCCGAGCTTCATGTCAGCATCCAGACCTGTATTCGTCGATGTCGATCGCCTCGATACCTGGACGCGGTATCGCAGCGGCCTGTGCGACAGCTGCGTGGCCAATTGCTGCACCATGCCCGTAGAAGTTCGGATTGTCGACTTGGTGCGTTTGCAGCTCGTCGATCCATTCGAAGCCGAACATGACGCGCCCAAACAGACTGCCAAGCGCCTGGAGCGGGCGGGGCTGATCGAGCATTTCAACTTCAAGCGCAGCATCTTCACGCTCGCGCGGCGGGCGAGTGGGGACTGCCTGTTTCTCGATCCAAGCACGCGACGTTGCACGGTGTACGAACGACGTCCCGAGACCTGCCGCAGGCACCCGCAAGTCGGGCCGAGGCCGGGCTATTGCCCCTATCGGGAGCGCGCCACGACTGGCCGAAGAAGTGGCTGATTCCGCTCAATTTTTGAGCGAAGGTGGCAGTGCTATAATCCGCGCCTTCCCATTGCGGCTCGTACGATCGCCGGATTTCGAATGCAGCTTTACGCCCTTGGCCTGAATCACCACACCGCACCGCTCGCCATTCGCGAGCGCGTCGCGTTCCAGCCTGAGCGGTTGGGGCAGGCCCTGCATGATCTGGCGCATGCCGATTCCGTCCGCGAAGCCGCGATTCTGTCGACCTGTAATCGCACCGAGCTCTACTTCGCCGCCGAGCATCCGCAGCACGCGGCCGACTGGCTGGCACGATTTCATCACGTCTCGCTCAACGACGTTTCGCCCTATCTGTACGCGTATCCGCAGCGCGATGCGATCCGCCACGTATTTCGCGTGGCGAGTGGCCTCGATTCGATGGTCATCGGTGAGCCGCAGATCCTCGGCCAGGTCAAGGATGCCGTGCGCCGCGCTGAAGAGGCGGGCACGATGGGAACGCTGCTGCACAAGCTGTTCCAGAATACTTTTGCCGTCGCCAAGGAAGTGCGCTCGACGACGGCGATCGGCGCCAACACGGTGTCGATGGCCGCTGCTGCGGTGCATCTGACCGAGCGCATCTTCGAGCGCGTGGCTGACCAGCATGTACTGTTCATCGGCGCAGGCGAGATGATCGAGTTGTGCGCAGCACACTTTGCTGGCGCACAACCGAAGTCGATGACCGTGGCCAACCGCACCGAAGAACGCGCGCTGGCGCTGGCCTCGCGCTTCGGGGCGCAGACCATGCGCATCGACCAGATTGGCGACATGCTGCCGCGCTTCGACGTGGTCGTGTCCTGTACGGCTGCACCCTTGCCTATCGTGGGCCTGGGCATGGTCGAGCGTGCAGTCAAGGCGCGCCGTCACCGTCCGATGGTCATGGTCGACCTTGCCGTGCCGCGTGATATCGAGCCCGAAATCTCCGCGCTCGATGACATTTTTCTGTACACCGTCGATGACCTTGCGCAGGTGGTCGATGCCGGCATGGAGTCGCGCCAGCAGGCGGTGATCGAGGCCGAGCAGATCATCGACACACGGGTGGATGGCTTCCTGCACTGGATGTCGGCACGCCAGACGGTGCCGGCGATCCGTTCCTTGCGCGAACATGCCGAGACTTTGCGTCAGGCCGAACTCGAGCGCGCCCTGCGCCTGCTGGCCAAGGGTGATGATCCGCACAAGGTGCTCGAGGCGCTGTCCCACGGCCTCACCAACAAGCTGATGCACGGGCCGACCCGCTACCTGAACCAGGCGGAAGGCGAGCACAAGGCCGAAGTCGGCCTGTTCGTGCAACAACTCTTCAACCTCCCCCGCCAGGGTTAGCGCACTGAGTTCGTGTCCGCACCTTGCTTGGGGCGGAGGCGGGCCGCCATCCATTCATGAAACAGAGCATCCGAGACAAACTCGAACATTTGGCCGCGCGCCTGCAGGAGCTGGATCGTACGCTGGCGGCCGAAGATGCCGCGCGCGACATGAACGCTTTCCGCGACCTGTCGCGCGAGCGTGCCGAGATCGAACCGGTGGTCGTGCTCTACGCCAGCTATGTACAGGCCGAGGCCGATTGCGCCACTGCACGCGAACTATTGGCCGACCCCGAGATGCGCGAGCTGGGCGAGCTGGAGCTGGCCGCCGGCGAGGCGCGTATCACCGAACTCGAAGACGAACTGCAGCGCGCGCTGCTGCCGCGCGACCCCAATGACGAGCGCAACCTCTTCCTCGAGATCCGAGCCGGCACCGGCGGCGACGAGGCCGCGTTGTTCGCGGGCGACCTGCTGCGCATGTACAGCCGCTACGCTGAACGCCAGCGCTGGAAAGTCGAGATCGTGTCGTCGAGCGAATCCGACCTCGGTGGCTACAAGGAGGTGATCGCGCGCATCGTCGGCAACGGCGCCTTTTCGAAGTTGAAATTCGAGTCGGGCGGTCATCGCGTCCAGCGCGTACCGGTGACCGAAACCCAAGGTCGTATCCACACCTCGGCGTGCACCGTGGCCGTGTTGCCCGAGGCGGACGAGGTCGCCGCGGTCGATATCAACCCGGCAGACCTGCGCATCGACACCTTCCGCGCCTCTGGGGCGGGCGGGCAGCACATCAACAAGACCGACTCCGCGGTGCGCATCACCCACATCCCGAGCGGCATCGTGGTCGAGTGTCAGGACGATCGTTCGCAACACCGCAACAAGGCGCAGGCCATGTCGGTGCTGGCGGCGCGGCTGTACGACGCCAAGGTTCGTGCCCAGCAAAGCGCCGAGGCTGCCCAGCGCAAGAGTCTGATCGGCAGCGGTGACCGTTCGGAGCGCATTCGCACCTACAACTTCCCGCAGGGGCGGGTGACGGATCACCGCATCAACCTCACGCTGTACAAACTCGATGCGGTGATGCAGGGCGAAATCGATGTACTCGTTTCCGCGCTGACGCTCGAGCATCAAGCCGAGTTGCTCGCAGCGTTGGCGGACGAGTGATGGCGACCGATTCGATGGCGGGAGCGCCCGATCGCGTCGACATCGCCGGGGCATTGGCCTGGGCGCGTGACCGTATCGACGTGATGGATGCGCGGGTGTTGTTGCGCCATGTGCTGCAATGTCCGGCTGCACGGTTGGTGGCTTGGCCCGAACAGCAGCTCGAACTGGAGGACTGGGCCGCTTATCGCGCGTTGGTCGAACGTCGCGTGGTGGGCGAGCCGGTTGCCTATCTCACCGGAGAGCGCGAGTTCTTCGGTCGAGAATTCATGGTGACGCCTGCGGTTCTCATTCCACGCCCGGATACAGAACTTCTGGTCGAACTCGCGCTGGCCCATTTCGCGGGACGCAAGGGGGTGCGGGTGCTGGACATGGGGACGGGCAGTGGGGCGCTCGCGGTGACGTTGGCGCTGGAACTCGATGCGCCCGATGTCACTGCGCTCGACCGCTCGCGCGAAGCCTTGTGGGTGGCGATGGCCAATGCGGCGCGTCTCGGCGCCAGCGTTTCCTTCGTTCAAAGCGACTGGTTTGCGGCGCTGGGTGATGAGCGATTCGATCTCATCGTCGCAAATCCACCGTACATCGCGGCGGCCGATCCGCATCTGGAGCAAGGTGACGTGCGCTTCGAGCCGATGGGCGCGCTGGCAGCAGGTCCGAGCGGGCTCGATGACCTGCAGGAAATCGTCGGGCAGGCGCCCGCCCGGTTGGAGGTTGAGGGCTGGCTCTTTCTGGAGCATGGCTACGATCAGGCTGCTGCCGTGAGGGGGTTGTTGGCCGATGCCGGCTTCGCCTCGATCACCTCGTGGAAAGATATTGCCGGTATCGAGCGTGTCACCGGCGGTCGGTGGCTGGGGCATCGCTGAGCGGCGTGAATGCCGCGCGTGGCGTCCAAAACGTTTTCATCGCGCGTTGTCCTCGCGCGTTGTCCTCGTTGACGCTGCAGAGGCAGCTGCCTAAAATTACCCGAGTATTAAACTCAACTTTTCAGGCCCAAACATGAGCATTCAAGACGTCATCCGCGACCAGGTCACCACCAACGACGTGGTTCTTTACATGAAGGGCTCGCCCCAGTTCCCGCAGTGCGGCTTCTCTTCTGCTGCGGTCCAGATCCTGAAAGCCTGTGGCGTCAAGGAAGTGATGGCGGTCAATGTGCTGGCCGACGACGAAATCCGCCAAGGCATCAAGGCGTTCTCCAATTGGCCGACGATTCCGCAGCTCTACATCAAGGGCGAGTTCGTCGGTGGCAGCGACATCATGCGTGAGATGTATCAGAGTGGGGAGTTGCTGCAGATGTTGAGAGAGGCGGGGGTGGTTGGGCACTGAGTTCTCACTGCGGATCGCCGGTCGTTCCTTGTCGGAATTTTTTCCACTTGCCTACGATGGCGTTCGCAGTGGGGCGGTAAGGCATTGAATGGACGTGAAGATTTAAAAAGGTATGAAATATGCTTGACTCGTTGTGTAATTTGGCCGGTGCATGAAAGTCATCACAGTGGTTGCTGGCCGGTGACGGTAAAATGAAGCGCAGCGATACACTGGAGTTTGCGATGGACAAGCGAAATCACACCCAACCGCCGGCGGTAACCTTAGACGCAATTTCTTTGGAGGCGCAGCACAGCCGCAACCGGCGGAAAATTACCGGCATCGGGGTCGGTGCACCGATTTTGATGACTCTTGCCAGCAAGCAGGTGCTTGCTGGGCAGTGCCTTTCGAATATGCTTTCCGGTAACGTTTCTGATCCGGATCGAGGTAATTGCAGTATGGGCTGGAGTCCGGGGGGGTGGGGGCAGCCTGGTGGGATGATTCACAGCTACACGACGCTTGGAGCGTGGGAAAAAGCGGGCTATTTCTATGGCACCCTTGTATCGAGTGGATCGCAAGGAAGGGGCAACGGCAAGGACGAATACAGCGGGGGGTCCCTTGTCCGTGACACTCCATTTTTAGCCCCAGCAGACAAACCTGATTTGACCATGCGTGAAGCACTTACCGATAAAAAATACAAAGGTTCGTTGCTTTTTCATCTGATGGCAGCGTGGCTGAATGCGAAGTTGAGTGAAAACGACCCCTCGTTTCAGTATGTTTTGACGCCCGAGCAGGTTGTTGGCTTAGCTTCGGGGACTATCAATCTACCTCCGGGGTACAGTGATCTTCAGTCGTTCTTAGACTCGACGTACTAATGGGTAGTTGGGCTCTGTCTGCAGTGTTAAAAGGCGCTTCCCTGCTGATTACGTGCCCCGCGTGGGTGATCCTGCGGGTCTTCGAGGATGATGGTGTTGCTTTCGATGAGCGTACAGGTGATACCCATCATTTGAATCTTGATGCTGCGCGCTTCATCGCTCACTTGAAGGGGTGTGACACTGATGGTTGCAGGATCACCGCGGTTGATGATGGGCTTTTGTTATCAGACTGGGGTGTTTCGATTGAGATGATCAAAGATTTACAGCATGCTGGATTGATCGAATCGGTCAACCACTTGGCATGAAAGTTTCGCAGCTTGGTGCTTCAAGATGTGAAGCGGAGCTCCGGTCTGTTGGAATTGTGCTGGATATCGGTGGCTTTGGTGTGCGCTTGATCAGTGAAGTGCCTGAGGTCTTGCGGGAGTTGCCCCGGCTTTATTCAGACTACGAAGTTTTAGACCCAACAGAATCATTTGTGGATTTCAATGTATCCATAAATCCACCAACGTTTTTGCGTAGGTGGATTCGTCCGCAGGTGCAGTTTTTACTCGATGGGTTTTCCCCGTTCAAACCTTTGCCGCGTGAGCAGGCTTTTGCCTTATTTGAATGGGGTCTGAACTGGTGTATTGCTAATCACTCTCACCGCTATCTCGTGATTCACGCCGCAGTTGTCGAGCGTGACGGCAAAGCCTTCGTATTTCCGGGGATGCCGGGCAGTGGTAAGAGCACACTATGTGCCGCTCTTGTCTGCCGCGGGTGGCGTCTTCTTTCGGACGAGATGGCAATGGTTTCGCTTGTGGACGGTCTCGTTCGCCCTGTTCCCCGTCCGATCAGTCTCAAAAACGCCTCGATCGATTTAGTAAAGGCGCTCAATGAAACAGCCGTCTTCAGTGATACCGTCAGAGATACAGTGAAGGGCGCAGTAGGACACATGAAGGCGCCGACAGAGAGCGTTGAGCGCAGCGGAGAGTGTGTCCGTGTGCATCGGATCGTTTTTCCTAAGTATCGCGCAGACGCATCTTGCGATGTGCGGCGCCTAACAGCCGGCGAGACCATCATGCGATTGGCGACGAACACCTTCAACTATCCGGTTTTGGGTAGGCTGGGTTTCGAAGCACTTTGTGATCTTGGGGCTCGCAGCGTTGGAGTGAGCCTTGAGTACGCCTGCTTTGATGATGCTTTCAGAGTGGTTGAGGCACTCGAACGTGAGAGTTGAGCATTGGCGGCAGCATCCGTTGATCGCTTATGTGCGAAATCCTGTTTTGGCTGCAAACACGTTCAATCCAGCACAATGGAGTTGCCTTATAGGTAGCGCTCGTAGAGCGAATCTACTATGCAGGTTGGCTTGCACATTGGATATGGCGGAGTTTGGGCCCAGTGTCCCTAAAAAGGCTGTAGAGCATTTTGCTAGCGCACGGCAAGTGGCAGACAGCGCACGACGCTCGACGCTCCGTGAGGCCCAACTCATTTTAGCTGCGCTGGAGCCGGTTAAAATTCCGGTGGTCTTTTTGAAAGGTGCTGCATATTTACTGTCTGGCCTCGACGCAGGGAAAGGGCGTTTACTGGGCGATGTCGATATTCTGGTGCCACTTGATGCGATTGATGCTGCCGAGCACGCTTTGGTGGCAGCGGGTTGGATGACCACCAAGCTGAACAACTACGATCAGCGGTACTACCGGCGATGGATGCACGAACTGCCACCGATGCGTCATCTGGAGCGAGGGACTAGTTTGGATGTTCACCATTGCATCCTGCCGCCGACGGCGCGTTTGAAGCCAGATTCAAAATTACTTTGGGAGTCAGTGGTTTATCCGCCTGGTGCGTTTGGTGGAGCCGTGTTGGCGCCAGTGGATTTGGTGCTGCATAGTGCAACTCATCTTTTCCATGAGGGTGAGTTCGAAAAAGGTTTGCGAGATCTGGTCGATCTACATGCGCTCCTGGTCGAATTTGGCTCTGGCAATGATTACGATTTCTGGTCGAGTTTGTGCGAACGTGCTTGCCAACTAGATCTCCGTCGTCCGCTTTTCTACGCGTTACGCTTCACAAGGCTACTTTTCAATACTCCTATTCCCCGCGATGTGCTAAATCATAGCGAGGAGTGGGGGCCTGATCGACTTATCTTGCGTGCAATGGATATCGTTATGCTGGCGTGTCTAACGTCAGTCATCGCACCAACACCCGGATATAGGTTTGACTTTGCACGCTCCCTGGCTTTCCTGCGTTCGCATTATTTGCGTATGCCGATGCATTTGCTCTTGCCGCATCTCGCGAGGAAGCTGATCATTCAAGAGCGTGGCTGATGAGTGATCCCGTTATCTTGGAATAGTATCGTTTGGTTCATCATCGCGGATGGACCGGAGGGCGCTTTTAGCCCGAGCCACAGCGGTCCTAACCTGCTCCGGTGCTGTGCCACCGATGTGCTTGCGCGAAGCGAGCGAGCCTTCGACCGTGAGCACGCCAAACACGTCGTCAGCAAGGCGCTCAGCTGCACCTGGCACATGCGCCATGGCAATGCGCAATTCGTCCAGCGAGAACTGCGGCAGGTCGCAGCCCTTGACGTCGGCGGCACGCACGGCGAGCGCCACGGCTTCGTGCGCGTCGCGGAAGGGCAGGCCTTTCTTGACCAGGTAGTCGGCAAGGTCCGTTGCGGTGGCGTAGCCTTGGCTGAGTGCGCCGCGCATGGCGTTGGCCTTCACCTTGATGCCGGTGATCATGTCGGCGTAGATGCGCAGGGTATCGATCACCGTGTCGGCGGTGTCGAACAGCGGCTCCTTGTCTTCCTGGTTGTCCTTGTTGTAGGCCAGCGGCTGACCCTTCATCAGGGTCAGCAGCGCGATCAGGCTGCCATTGACGCGGCCGGTCTTGCCGCGCACGAGTTCGGGCACGTCGGGGTTCTTCTTCTGCGGCATGATCGAACTGCCGGTGCAGAAGCGGTCGGCCAGGTCGATGAAGCCCACGCGCGGGCTCATCCACAGGATCAGTTCTTCGGACAGGCGTGACAGATGGGTCATCAGCAGCGCGCTGGCCGCGCAGAACTCGATGGCGAAGTCGCGGTCGCTGACGGCGTCCAGTGAGTTGTAGCACACCTCGTCGAAACCCAGCTCGGCGGCGACGAATTCACGGTCGATCGGGTAGCTGGTGCCGGCGAGCGCTGCGCTACCCAGCGGCAGGCGGTTCACGCGCTTGCGGCAGTCCGCGAAGCGCTCGGCGTCACGACGGCTCATCTCGTAGTAAGCCATCAGGTGGTGGCCGAAGGTCACCGGCTGGGCGACCTGCAGATGGGTGAAGCCGGGCATCGGGGTGGCGGCGTTGGCCTCGGCCACATCCAGCAGGTTGCGCTGGAAGTCGGCGATCAGCGCCAGGATCTGGTCGATCGCGTCGCGCAGCCACAGGCGGATGTCGGTGGCGACCTGATCGTTGCGGCTGCGGCCGGTGTGCAGGCGCTTGCCCGCGTCGCCCACCAGCGCGGTGAGACGCTTTTCGATGTTGAGATGGACGTCCTCATCGTCGAGGCTCCAGGTGAATTCACCGCGTTCGATCTCGCCCGCGATCTGCGTCATGCCGCGTTCGATATCGGCGAGATCCTGCGCGCCGATGATGCTCTGCTTGGCCAGCATCTTCGCGTGTGCGAGCGAGCCGCGGATGTCCTGCGCGGCCATGCGCTGGTCGAAGAACACCGAGGCGGTGTAGCGCTTGACGAGATCGGAGACCGGTTCGGTGAAGCGGCCGGACCAGGCTTTGGCGGGGGCGTCAGCGGTCGGCGTCTGGGAATTTGTCATGGTGCGGTCGGCAAAGAGGTTGGCCCGACGATGAAACGGACCTGGCGTGAGAGGATCCCGTGCCTGAATTCAAGTCAGGGCGCGGCAAAACGCTAAAATTATAAGGCAAAAGCGTGCTGGCCCCGGAGGCGGTGCTGCGGCCAGCACGGCTTCCGAGACCCGCAGATATGCCCATCGTCACGCTCACCCGCTATTTCGCAACCCCGCCGCAATGCCGTTGATCGACAGATGGATGCCATTGCGGATGCGCGGATCGTCGCCCTGCTCACGGTGGCGGCGCAGCAACTCCACCTGCACGTGGTTGAGCGGATCGAGATAGGGGAAGCGGTTGCGGATCGAGCGCTGGAGCAGGGGGTTGCCTTCGAGCACTTCGGCCTGGCCGGTGATCTGCAGCAGCGCGGCCACCGTGGCCTGATGCTCGGCGCGGATGCGCCCGAAGATCGCCTCGCGCAGCGTCACGTCCTTGACCAGGTCAGCATAGCGGCTGGCGATGGCCAGGTCGCTCTTGGCCAGCACCATGTCCATGTTCGACAGCAGCGTGGCGAAGAAGGACCACTCGCGGTGCATGCGCTGCAGCAGGGCCAGGCCGTCCTGCGGATGTTGGGTGAGGAAGGCCTGCACCGCACTGCCAAAGCCATACCAGCCCGGCAGCATCACCCGGCACTGCGACCAGCTGAAGACCCACGGAATCGCACGCAGGTCCTCGATCGCGGTGCTCTTCTTGCGCGAGGCCGGGCGGCTGCCGATGTTGAGCGCGGCGATCTCGCTGATCACGGTCGATTCCCAGAAGTAACGCTCGAAGCCTTCGGTGTCGTAGACCAGGCCGCGGTAGGCGGTGAAGGCGGCGTCCGACAGCGCCTGCATCGCGTCCAGGAACGCGGGCGGGGTGGCCTCGGCGCCGGCCGGGCGCAGGCTGGTCTCGAGCGTGGCGGCGACCAGCACCTCCAGGTTGCGCCGGCCCACTTCCGGGTGGCCATACTTGGCGCCGATGACTTCACCCTGTTCGGTGAGGCGGATCTGGCCCTGCACCGCGCCATCGGGCTGGGCGAGGATGGCCTGGTAGCTCGGCCCGCCGCCGCGGCCCACCGAGCCGCCGCGACCGTGGAAGAGGCGCAGACGCACGCCGTGGCGGGCGAACGTGTTCACCAGCTCGCCCTCGGCCTTGTACAGCGCCCAGCCCGAGGTCAGAAAGCCCCCGTCCTTGTTGCTGTCCGAGTAGCCCAGCATCACCTCCTGGGTCTGCTCGCGGGCGGCCAGCAAGCTGCGGTAGATGGGCAGTGAGAACAAGCGCTCCATCACCCCGGCGGCGTTCTCCAGGTCACCGATGGTCTCGAACAGCGGCACGATGTCGACGTCGAGCGCGTGCTCCAGCGGGCGCAGCAGGCCGGCTTCCTTCAGCAGCACCGCCAGCTCGAGCAGGTCGGAGACGTCGTCGGTCTTGGAGATGATGCAGTGGCGAATCGCCGCCTGGCCATAGCGCTGATGGGCGCGGCGCGCCGTGCGGAAGATCGCCAGTTCGCCTTCGGTTTCGTCCGAATAGGT
>Ga0209066_10000779_pt1 | contig 45487 bp, 33 predicted proteins | sample All_14_2_FD_187198 | JGI IMG/M metagenome (GOLD analysis project Ga0209066, IMG submission 187198) | Freshwater microbial communities in response to fracking from Pennsylvania, USA - Allegheny Zone_MetaG_DW_15 (SPAdes) (version 2) ... | reverse complement strand
TCCATGCCCCAGCCATGCGCCCATACGATTTGTACGGGGCCTGTGCCGATTTTGGTGATATTCATGGCGGGGATGACTTGATTCAGCTTACGAACTCCTGTGATATGGCCGAGTATATCTTCACGTATAATAAAGGCAAAAACATGAAAAAGCGCGTAGCGGTTTTTATCGGCGGCAGATCCCCTGAACATGACGTCAGTGTCGTCTCGGGCTTACAGGCCTTCAATGCACTAGACCGCAGCAAATTCGAGCCTTTTCTGGTTTATGTGAGCCTCACGGGCGAATGGTATGTGGGGGAGGCGCTGGCCGACCGTAATATTTATATCCCCACCCCTGAGACCCGCCGCAAACTGACCCGCGTGTCGCTTGATACCAATGCCAACCCCATGGGCACGGGCCACCTGATCCCTGAAAAGAAGGGCCTGTTTGGCGGTGCCAAGCCCATTGCTTTCGATGTGGCGTTGCTGGCGTTTCACGGCCTTTTTGGCGAGGATGGCGGCTTCCAAGGCATGTTCGACACTGTAAACGTGCCTTACACTGGTATGCGCACGCTGGCATCCGCCGTGCTGATGGACAAGGTCGCGACCAAAAAGGCGCTGGCTGGCACCAATGTGCCGCAACTGCCTTATGTAACAATCGACCGCCCGCGCGACGGCAGGCATGTGAGCGTGGCCGAAATTACAGCCAAGCTTGGTAATTTTGCCTTCCCGCTGATCGTGAAGCCATCGCATCTCGGGTCATCCATCGGGGTTGCACGCACGCAGACGGTTGAGGAAGTGGCGGCAAGCCTGCCTGCTATTTTTGGCCTCGACCATCAGGCGATGATCGAGCCTTTCGTCGATAACCTTGTCGAATATAACGTGGCTGTGAGTGCTGTGTTGGGCGACGGCGTGCGCACATCGGCCATCGAGCGGCCGAAGCGTGCATCCGAATTGCTCGATTTCAAACAGAAATATATGTCGGGCGGTGGCAGCAAGAAAACCGGCGGCAAATCGGGCGGAGCCAAAACCCCCGGCCAGTCATCGGAAGGGATGCTGAGCCTCACGCGCGACATCAACCCCGAACTGCCGATTGAAATGGAATCGAAAATCCGCAGCTGGGCTGAGACCGTTTTCAACAGCGTTGGCGGCACCGGTGCGCCGCGTCTTGATTTCCTTTCCAACGAAAAGACGGGCGAGGTCTGGTTCAATGAAGCGAACCCTTGCCCCGGCTCCTTTGGGTTCTTTTTGTGGGAAGCGGCCAAGCAGCCTGTGCTTTATACCGACTTTTTATCGGCACTGGTGAATGAGGCGCTGACCATGCACCGCGCGGCGCAATTGCCTGCTGACCCTACCTTGCGGGATGCGCGCTTGTTCCCCCGCCCGTTTAACGCCTGAGTATGGCGCGGGGTACACGCCGCGCCGATATCAAAGACCGCCTGACTCCACGGCGGCTGAGCTGGCTTGGCTGGTTTTTTGGCCGTGCCATCAAGCTGGGCAAGATACTGGCCGTGCTGGCTGCTATTGGCGGTTTGTGTTTATGGATATGGGCGCAGGGGTATCTGGTGCAGGCGGGCACATGGGCGCAGGGTAAAATTGCCACGGCCACGGCATCGATGGGTGTGGTGGTGGGCGACGTGATTGTTGAAGGCCGCAACAACATTGATACCGACACATTGAAAAACGCGATTGGCGTTACACCCGGTGAATCGCTGTTCGGCATTGATATCCATGCCGTGCATGCCCGCGTGACGGCTATCCCGTGGGTCAAGGATGTGCAGGTACGACGCGTATTGCCCGACCGCCTTATTGTGACAATTACTGAACGCCTGCCGATGGCCCTGTGGCTCGATGCTCCCAAAACGCCAGCCATTATTGACGATGAAGGTGTTGTGCTGACCCAGCAGAATATCGTGCGTTTCGGGACCCTGCTGGCGGTTGAAGGCGGCGGCGCTGCCAAACAGGCGGGCGGTATCATCGCGTTATTGAAGGGTCAGCCTGATATAGCCGTGCGGGTTAAAAAGGCCGTGCGCGTTTCAGACCGGCGGTGGGATCTGGTGCTTGATAATAACGTGATCATTCGCTTGCCTGAGGATGACCCCGGCTACGCCCTTGCGCGTGCATCCAAAGCGCAATTGCAGGAAAAGGTACTGGATCAGGACGTCAAAGCCGTCGACCTGCGGCAAACTGACCGCATTATTATCGAGAATAAGCCCGGCGAGAAACGCGACCTTCTGTTAAAAAACGGGAATCCGGTCTAGGCTTTTGGAATCATGATCAAGCACAAGCCAAAGCCGAAAGGCACTATCATTGCAGCCCTTGATATCGGGAGCGTCAAAATCGCCTGCCTCATCGGGCGCATCATTGACGACCAGGGCGGCTGTGAAGTCATCGGCATTGGTCATGTGGCTGCACGCGGTATTAAATCAGGCACTATTACGGATTTGCTGGCCGCAGAAGAATCGATACGGCAGGCGGTGCACGCCGCCGAAACCATGGCTGCGACTGAAATGAAGGGCTACCCCTTGCGCGATGTCGTGACGGGTGTGCCCACCATGTACACTGCGTGCCACAAGGTGGCGATTGATGTCGCCATGCTGGGCCACGAAGTTGGCGAGGGCGATATACGCCGTGCCGTGCAACGTGCGCAGAAACAGGAGGGCAGCGAAGGCCAGACGCTTATTCACGCGATTGCCGCAGGTTATGCCATTGATGGCCATCGCGGCATTGAAGAACCGCGCGGTATGGCGGGCCAGCGCTTGCGTGTGGATATGAATGTTGTAACGGCAGAATCAGCTGCGCTTACCAACATCGCGCGCTGCGTTGAACGCACGCATCTTGATATCGAAGCCCTGTGTGTACCGCCTTATGCGGCGGGGCTTGCGGCGCTTGTGGCTGATGAAATGGATTTAGGTTGCACCGTGATTGATATGGGCGGCGGTGTTACATCCTTTGCCGTATTCCGCGAGGGCGCGATGATCCATGCTGGCGCCATCCCGATTGGCGGGATGCATGTGACAAATGACGTTGCGCGCGGCCTGAACACACGTGCGCATGAAGCCGAGCGGATCAAAATTCTCTATGGCTCGGCCCTCACGTCATCGACCGACGATTCGGAATTGATCGATGTGCCTCAACTGGGCGAGGAAGACGAAAGTCAGCCGAACCATGTGCCGCGCTCGTATCTTGTTTCCATCATCCAGCCGCGTCTTGAGGAAGTGTTCGAGATGGTGCGTGCGCGGCTTGATGACAGTGGCCTTGGTGCTGCCATGGGCCGCCGCGTCGTGTTGACGGGTGGTGCTGCGCAAACACCGGGTATGCGCGACTTGGCGGGCATGATTCTCGGCAAGCAGGTGCGCCTTGGTCGCCCCGTGCGCATGAAGGGGCTAGCGGATGCTACATCAGGGCCCGCTTTTGCAGCGACTGCGGGACTTTTGCATTACGTCTGCGAACGGTCGGACGAGTTACCGCAATATGGCCGCAGCGAAAGCGTCGACGGCTCCATATTCGAGCGCGCTAGACGCTGGTTCCGCGAAAACTGGTGACGCCGGGCACCCTGCGCCCGCGACTGCGTGCGGGCACGAGCCCGGAGCGTCAAGTTTTCAGGTGGTTCCGCGAAAACTGGTAATCATCTCCGAGTCTTATGGGGTTCGGGGTATTTACTACCTTCGCCAATCCCTTGAAGGCGGGCGTCTTCATCCTAAATGTTAGCAAGTACAATCCTGTGGATAACCCGTGGAGAAGCGGGGGATGAAAGCGCTTTTTTATCACGTGGTGCTTGCGCCGCATGAATCGACGCATCTAGACTTTACGGAGTGATTTGTTGCGGCGGGATTCATCGCCTCGCCCCAGATCTGCCAAACATAACCGCGACGATTGTCGCCTCAAGGACGAAACAGGCCCATGCTGAACCTGACCGCATCACACCCTGATCAAAACCTTCCAGACCAGAACAGGGATCTGGCACCCAAGATCACCGTCATCGGCGTCGGTGGCGCCGGCTGCAATGCGGTCAACAACATGATTGCCAGCAAGCTGGAAGGCGTCCAGTTCCTGACATGCAACACGGATTCGCAGGCGCTCAAGCATAGTCTGTCGCCCACACGTATCCAGTTGGGCACGCGCATCACATCAGGCTTGGGCGCAGGTTCCAAACCTGAAATTGGCCGCGCAGCCGCTGAAGAAACAATCGAAACCGTAATGGCCGAAATTGAAGGCGCCAACATGGTGTTTATCACTGCCGGCATGGGTGGTGGTACAGGCACAGGCGCTGCACCCGTTATCGCGCGCGCTGCCAAAGAAGCGGGTATCCTGACCGTTGGCGTTGTCACTAAGCCTTTCCACTTCGAAGGCCAGCACCGTATGCGTATGGCCGAAGCCGGTTTGGCCGAGATGCAGCAATATGTCGATACACTGATTGTCATCCCGAACCAGAACCTGTTTCGTATCGCCAACGAGAAAACAACCTTTGCCGATGCCTTCAAGCTGGCTGACAGCGTTTTGCAATCAGGCGTACGCGGCGTGACCGACCTTATGGTGGCGCCTGGCCTTATCAACCTCGATTTCGCCGACGTGCGTTGCGCCATGATGGAAATGGGCAAAGCGATGATGGGTACGGGCGAGGCCGGCGGTGACCGTCGCGCAGTTGAAGCTGCTGAACGCGCGATCAATAACCCGTTGCTCGATGATATTTCAATGAAAGGCGCCAAAGGCGTTATCATCAACATCACCGGCGGCTACGATATGACGCTGTTCGAAGTTGACGAAGCTTGTAACCGTATCCGCGATGAAGTTGATGCCGATGCCAATATCATCTTCGGCTCCACCTTCGACGAAAGCCTGCAAGGTGTTATGCGCGTTACTGTTCTTGCCACCGGCATCGACAGTGAATCAAGCCGCAACCGCCGCCCGGTTCGGCCTGCAAATGTTAGCGCACAATCGACCATGCAGACGGCGCCTGTTATGCAACAGTCGCAACAGCAAAGCATTACGGCACAATATGCAGCGCCTACCTATGTGGCTCCTGCCCAGCAGGCCCCGATGATCGAAGGCCTTTATGGTTCGGCCACCGGCATGCAATCGCAGCTGGTTGTACCGCCTATGTCGGCCCGCGTATCGTCACCAGCTGCGGCTCAGCAACCGCAATATACCCAAGAGGGTGCGGTTATGCGTAAAATTGAAAACGGTGGTAATTACCACCAGCCTGAACTTGGTGTATCGGCCGCCCAGCCTGCGCAAGCCGCTAGTGCTGCCGATTTGTCACGCGGTGCCCGTTTCGGCGGCGCGTTCATCCCGCCACGTCCGGTTGATCCTGAAGTCGCTCGCGGCGGCTTTGCTGCCCCTGTGGCCGCACCTGCCGCACAGGCCCGCCAGCAAATCGCCATCGAAGACGATTCGGCTTTCATGCCTGCTGTATCGCCACGCCCGAACGGTTTGCAATTGAACCCACCGGTACCAGGTTCCAAAAAACGCGCGCCTTCGCTGTTTGATAAAATCGCGACCATGTTCACCGAAACGGATGACGTGGAAGACGATGGTAAGACGACGACATCTGGCTCCGGCTCGTCCGGTTCCATCGGCGGTTCGGTTGGTGGTGCGGTTGGCCATGCGGTCGGCGGTTTGTTCTCGAGCTTTGCGCCACGCCGTCAGGTTTCGGCCGATGCTTCATCGGCTGCTGTTGCCAAAGCACCGGAACCACAATTCTATCAGCAGCCGGCAGCACCTGCCATCAGCGCGCAACCAGCCCCGCAAACGGCTGTGCAATCCAGCGCGCCTGATCTGGAAATTCCGGCCTTCCTGCGCCGTCAGGTCAGCTGATAAAAATAATCATGAATAACAAAAAGCCCGCTGATATAGCGGGCTTTTTTGTCGTTTGTTAAACCGGATTATCCGCAGGTGATGTCGGTGATGATACCTTTTTTATTCACCTTGAAATTTAGGCGATTGGAGACAGGGTCACCCGTGACGGCATCACCGGGGAACAGGACGCGCACGGGGTTTTTCAGCTTCATGGCAGCCAAGGTGGTGTGCGACTGGCCGATCAGGTTGGCAGGTACGGTGCAACCGGTGCCGTTATTGGCGGCAATCGTCCCGCGTTCGGCCTGCACGATATCAGATAGGTTTTGGGAAGTTACTGTGTCGGTCGTGGCGCAGGCGGCCAGAAACGTACAGGAAGCAAGGGTCAGGGCAAGGGTGCGGATCATCATGGGTTCTTTATATACCGGGAGTGTAACAGAGCGCAACAGGGCGTGATTTCCCGTAGTACCGGCCTTTTCCCTACTATAAGTTTAACGAATCTATGGTTTTTTGAGGTTTTTTGGTTATGCAGCACACGCTTAAAACAGCAACCGCCACTATCAGCGGCGTCGGCCTTCATACCGGCGGTGATGTGACGTTGCGGATTTTGCCTGCCGCCCCCGATACGGGCCTGCTGTTTGTGCGCACCGACCTTACGTCCGTCAATACATACGTGCCTGCCAATTACTCGGCCGTTGATACCAAGGCTTCACGCCTTTGCACGCTGCTTAAAAATACAGCCGGTATTGCCATCCAGACTCCTGAACACCTTATGGCGGCTTTGTCGGGTTGTGGGATTGATAACGCGCTTATTGAAATCAGCGGGCCTGAAGTGCCTTTGATGGACGGCAGCGCTAAGCCTTTTGTGGATGCCATTATGGCCGTTGGCCGCAAGGCCCAGCCAGCACCGCGCGCCAGCCTGCGTGTTTTGAAAACGGTCCGTATTGAAGATGGCGATAAATTTGCCGAAATCCGCCCGCATGACGAGCAGGGCCTGACAATCGATTTCACGATCGATTTCCCCGGTCTTGGCGTTCAGCATCGCCATTTCGTTTTGACGGATGCCGATACGTTTATCAATGAAGTGGCCGCCGCCCGCACCTTTACCCTGCGCAGCATTGCCATGGCCATGAAAGCGCAGGGCGCCGTTAAAGGCGGTAGCCTTGATAACGCGCTGGTTCTGAATGATGAAGACGGCACTCCGTTTGAAGGTGTTGCCCGCTATGCCGACGAGCCTGTACGCCATAAAATCATGGACGCTGTGGGCGATCTGGCCCTGGCCGGTATGCCTATTCATGGCGCTGTTGTGACATCACGCGGGGGCCATGCCCTGACAAATCAGCTTTTGCGCGCCCTTTTCAGCCAGCCGGACGCTTACACGGTTGTTTACGATATTGCTGGCATCCCTGTACCACAGGCTGAAAAACGTCTGGCAGCAGCCACATCACGCTGATATTCTAACCGCCTGTTATACTGAACACTCTGGCGGATGGTTTTCTCATAATGCGCAAGCTCCTGTTACTTTCCTGTGCCCTCGCATCTCTGGCTGTGGCCGCATGTGGCACCTCCGGTAAAAAGGAAGAAGATGCGGCCGTGACGGCCGAGCGCCCTGTCGAGACTATTTACAACGAAGCTGCCGACGAGCTGGATGCCGGCAAATACAAAAAAGCCGCGCGGCTGTTCAATGAGGTCGAGCGCCAGCACCCTTATTCGCAATGGGCCACGCAGGCCGAACTGATGGCCGCTTTCGCACTGTATAAAGGCGAAAGCTACGATGAAGCCAGCATTGGCCTTGAAGAATTCATCCGCCTTCACCCCGGCCATAAAGATATCGATTACGCGTATTACCTTCGCGGTCTGTGCAGCTATGACCAGATTACCGATGTGACGCGCGATCAGGATATGACCAAAGAAGCGCTCGAGAATTTCGATACGCTTTTGCGCCTGTTCCCCGAAAGCAAATATGCCCGCGACACCAAGCTGAAGCGCGATCTGACACTGGACCACCTTGCCGGCAAGCAAATGGAAGTCGGCCGTTATTACCTGACGCGCAATTACTATACCGCCGCCGTCAAACGCTTCATGGTTGTGGTGCATAATTATCAGACCACGACCCACGTGCCTGAAGCTTTGCACCGCTTGGTCGAGGCATATATGCATTTAGGTATGATGGACGAAGCCACCCGCGTGGCGGCTGTACTCGGGTATAACTATCCGGGCAGCGAGTGGTATCAGGATTCCTATAACATCCTGAATACCGAGCAACGCGCCAAGCTGCTGGACGACCGCAGCTTTACCGACCGCACCATCGACGCGCTTCTCAAACCCCAATAATTCATAAAACCCTGTCAATAATTTGCAGGAATATGACCAGTTTTGTTCGACTCGGCGGGCGGGCGTGCTAATCTTTGCCTTATGTTGCGTGCGCTTTCCATCCGCGATGTTGTACTGATCGAAGCCTTGGATATCGAGGCTGCGGGCGGTTTGTGCGCGCTTACCGGTGAAACGGGGGCCGGTAAATCCATTTTGCTTGATTCTCTGGGGCTGGCGCTTGGTGCGCGCGGGGAAGCCGCACTGGTGCGCCAAGGCGCTGCACAGGCATCTGTTACGGCCTGTTTTGAAATTGATGGCGCAAACCCTGTGTTCCACCATTTGCGTGACCAAGGCATCGAATTCGATGCTGGCAGCGATATTATTTTACGCCGTGTGCTAGGGGCCGATGGCCGCAGCAAGGCTTTCATCAATGATCAGCCTGTCAGTATTGGTTTATTGCGCGATGTAGGCGACATGCTGGTCGATATTCACGGGCAGTTTGAAACGCGTGGCCTGCTTGACCCTAAAACACACCGCGAAACACTCGACCAGTTTGCAGGCACATTAATACAGGCCGCCAATGTAACGGCTGCGTGGCATGGGTGGCAGGCGGCCGTCAATGAGCGTGACGCCCTGATGGCTCGTATTGCCGAGGCCAAGCGCGACCAGGATTATTGGCAGCAGGCGGGCGACGAGCTGGTGGCGCTTGCGCCCCGTGCGGGTGAGGAAGAAGAATTGCTCCAGCGCCGCACAATGCTGGCTGCACGTGAACAAATCGCGCAGTCATTCGCCGATGCCAAAGCCTTTCTGGATGAAGACGGTGGCGCCATACCGCAACTGAACCGTGCTTGGAAAACACTCGACCGCGTGGCGGCCAAGGCCGGCGATAAACTCAATGCTGCGATTGAAGCGCTGGACCGCGCGGTTGGTGAAGTACGCACGGCCACCGATATTCTTGATACATGGTTTGACGATGAAGGGACGGGGCCAGACACGCTTGAGGCGGTGGATGACCGTTTGCATGCATTGCGTGCCATTGCCCGCAAGCACCAATGCCGCGTGGATGACCTGGCCGCAGTACTGGCCGATATATCGGACCGTTTGGCCGCTATACGCGGGGATGACGGGATGCTGGCCAAGCTGGACCACGCCGTGACGCAGGGCTTAAAGCATTACCATGACCTTGCGCGCGCGTTATCGGATGCACGCCGCAAGGCTGCTGCCAAACTGGATACACTGGTGATGGCCGAATTGCCGCCGCTTAAGCTTGATAAAGCGCGCTTTGAAATAGCCGTGGACGCAATGCCTGAAAGCCAATGGGGTCCATCGGGCATGGATGCGGTGCAGTTTGTTGTGGCAACCAACCCCGGTTCTGCCGCAGGGCCTATCAATAAAATTGCATCGGGTGGTGAACTTTCACGCTTTATGCTGGCTATCAAGGTTGTGTTGGCTGGCACCACGGCTGTGCCTGTACTGGTGTTTGACGAGGTTGATTCAGGCCTTGGTGGTGCGACTGCCGATGCCGTGGGTGAACGGCTTGCGCGCCTAGCCAATGCGGGGCGGCAGGTACTGGTTGTCACTCATTCGCCGCAGGTGGCAGCCCGCGCGGGGCAGCACTGGATTGTCGCCAAGGCCGCGAATGATGACGGTGCAGTGCGCACGACGCTGGTGCGGCTTGATAATGATAAATCCCGCGCGATGGAAATCGCCCGCATGATTTCGGGCGCTACCGTGACGCCCGAGGCGCTTGCAGCGGCCGGTAAACTTTTACAGCAGGCATCGTAATGGCTACGAGCGACGCTGCGCGCCACCGCTGGTTGGTGGATGAAATCCATCGGCATGATGTGGCTTATCACCAGAATGATCTGCCCGAAATTACGGATGCTGCCTATGATGCGCTACGCCGTGAGTTGACGGCACTGGAAGAGGCCCACCCCGAATTTGTGACGGCTGATGGCCCCAGCAGCCGTGTGGGTGCCAAGGCTGCCAGCGGGTTTAAAAAAGTACAGCACCGTGTGCCGATGCTATCGCTCGGCAACGTATTCAGTGACGAGGATGTCGATGATTTTATAGGTCGTATCCGCCGCTTTTTAGGGCTGGGCGATGATGCGCCGGTGCGGCTGTTATCTGAACAGAAAATCGACGGGCTCTCGTTATCGCTGCGATACGAACAGGGAAAACTGGTGCAGGCCGCCACACGCGGTGACGGCATGGAAGGCGAAGATGTAACCGCCAATGTCATGACAATTGCGGCCATACCGCAAACATTACCTGCGGGGGCACCCGCCAGCATTGATGTGCGCGGCGAAGTGTATATGACCAAAGCTGCTTTCGCGGCGCTGAATGCCGCGCAGGCGCGTGATAACAAGCCACCTTTTGCTAACCCGCGCAATGCGGCGGCGGGTAGTTTGCGCCAGCTTGATGCCGGCATTACAGCCACACGCGCGCTTGATTTTTTTGGCTATGCTTTGGGGCATGTGTCAGGCCCGATTGCGACCACGCAAGGCGGTATACGTGATGCGCTGGCCGCGTGGGGCTTCAAGGTGCCCGTGCCTGCGTTTATCAGTGATGATCGCGATGCGTTGCTAAAGTTTTATAACGATAGCCAGACGCAACGTGCTGAGCTGCCTTACGATATTGATGGGCTGGTTTATAAGGTTGATGATTTGGCATTGCAGGAACGCCTCGGCTTTGTCAGCCGTGCACCAAGATGGGCTGTTGCCCATAAATTCCCTGCCGAGCAAGCGTTTACGACCATCAACACCATTAGCATACAGGTGGGTCGCACAGGCGTTCTGACACCTGTGGCGGAACTCGAGCCTGTGAATGTTGGTGGTGTTATTGTAAGCCGTGCCACGCTGCATAATGAAGACGAGATCGAGCGCAAGGATATCCATATCGGCGACACTGTCGTGATCCAGCGTGCGGGCGATGTGATACCACAAATTGTGCGTGTGCTACCTGAAAGGCGCGTAAATAATACCCGTTATGTGATGAAGCATGAATGCCCCGAATGCGGGTCAGTTGCCATTCGCGAGGAAGGGGAGGTGGCTTTACGCTGTACGGGCGGGCTTATATGCCCTGCGCAGGCGGTTGAACGGTTGCGGCATTTTGTGTCGCGCGGGGGCATGGATATTGAGGGTTTGGGCGAGAAAATCATTCAGGAATTCTGGGATGAAGGCATGGTGCGTACCCCTGCCGATATATTCAGGCTGCAGGAACGTGATAAAGGAAGCCTGACGCCGTTGCGCGCGCGTATGGGCTGGGGTGAGCTTTCGGCCCGTAATTTATATGCCGCCATCGAGGCGCGTAAAAGCGTAGCCCTTGACCGTTTTATCTATGCGCTTGGCATACGCCAGATTGGCGAGGCCACGGCTAAGAAGTTGGCGGGCCATTACCACAGCTTTGCCGAATTGCAGGCGGCCATGACGCAGGCGGCCGACCATACATCGCAAGCCTATGCTGATTTACTGAATATCGATGATGTAGGCCCTAGCGTGGCGGATGATTTGATCGGCTTTTTCAACGAGCCGCATAATATAGAGGCATTGGCCGATCTTTTGAATTACGTCGTCCCCGAGATATTCGTACCGGCCGATTTTTCAGGCAGTAAAGTTGCCGGTAAAACTGTGGTGTTTACAGGCAGCCTTGCGCGCCTGTCGCGCGATGAAGCCAAGGCGCAGGCCGAACGGCTGGGCGCGAAAGTCGCCGGCAGCGTATCGGGCAAAACCGATTATGTGGTGGCGGGCGAGGATGCGGGATCCAAACTTAAGAAAGCACGGGAGTTGGGCGTAAGCGTGCTCACTGAAGACGAGTGGATCACATTGATCAGTTAGGATTTTTCGCGAAGGTCCGACAATTTTTGGAAAGCATCGCTGCATTCTTTTGCGAATTCGCGGCGTTCGGTGAAGTCTTTTCCGCCTGCGTTGCGTGTCAACGATTCCTCGAGGGCTAGCCGCAGATGTTCGCAGATGGGCATGTCACCCTGTTCAAGTGCGAGCTGCAGGGCGAATAAAATACGGTCGGATAGGCGTTTTGGTTCCATTGTCATGGGTCTAGTTTACCCCTTATGTCAGGTGCTTGGCAACAAAGGCGTCAAAAGCCGCCCAGAACGTATTACGGAAGATGTCCCGTTCCATTAAAATTTCATGCAGGGCACCATCAATTTCGAGTACTTGTGCATTCGGCATTGCCTTGGCGCCGCTGGTGGTGGCGTTGTTGGATACGATCATTTCGCGTTCCGGCAATGTAATGAGCGTGGGTGTTTTGATGGTGGCAAGCCATGCTGCATCGTGTGTCAGCCGGTTGGTGGCCAAAGCCGCGCGTACCCAGCCATATGTCAGGCCGCCCATTTGCAGGGCTGGCGCTTCCGTCATCCAGTATTTCATCATCGCGCGGCGGTCAGTATCGGATGTCAGGAGGTTCAGGTTATTCATGAAAACCGACATCGACCAGCGGCCGCCACCCAGAATAAAATGGTCGGCCCAGCCCATGCGGCAGGCGGCCTCCGCGGTAAGCCTTGCGGGGCCTTCCATATGCAAAGGCAGGTTGATGCCGAACATCGGGGCGGTTAGCACGGCGCAGCGAAACGCCTCGGGGTAGTCGTGCATCATACGCAGGGCGGTGTGCCCGCCCATGGAATGGCCTAAAACGATTTTGGGCAGTTTGGCCAATGCCGGCGTTTTATCAAGCGCGGCCACGAAGGCGGCAGCGTCTTCGACATCGAGCGCAAAGTCATCATGGTGGCGTTTTTCGGGGTCCGGCGGGTGGCGCCATGACATGCCTTGCCCGCGCCAATCAATGACGGCGACGGCAATACTGCGCGCTGTCAGGTCGCGCACTGCTTCAAAATATTTTTCGCCGAACTCGGACAGGCCGGGGAAAATAAAGCAGATCGCCTTGGCCGCTTTGGGCACAACCCAGCCATAGCGCAGATCTTGCCCATCGCGCGGTGTGATGGTGGACCATTGCCACCCGTCTGGTTGTGAAAAACGGGGTTCGAGTATCACTATTCCAACGCCTTGATGATGTCTTCAGCCATTTTTTTGGCATCGCCCAGCAGCATCATGGTGTTGTCGTTAAAGAATAGCGGGTTGTCGACACCAGCATAACCCGTACCGAGCGAGCGTTTAATAAACAGGACGGTTTTCGCTTTTTCAACATCAAGCACCGGCATGCCATAGATAGGCGACGTCGGGTCGGTTTTAGCGGCGGGGTTGGTAATATCGTTCGCGCCAATGACGAAAGCAACGTCGGTTTGTGCGAAATCGCGGTTGATGTCTTCCAGTTCCAGTACGTCGTCATAAGGTACGTTGGCTTCTGCCAGCAGCACGTTCATGTGGCCGGGCATACGGCCTGCTACGGGGTGGATAGCGTAGCGGACCTGCACGCCTTCGTGTTTCAGTGTATCAGCCATTTCACGCAATGCGTGCTGGGCCTGGGCTACCGCCATGCCGTAACCCGGCACGATGATAACGGATGATGCGTTTTTGAGAATAAAAGCAGCATCTTCGGCCGAGCCGACTTTGACAGGCTTATCATTGGCACCGGCGGGCCCCGAAGCGGCCGAGGCATCTGCCCCGAAACCACCCAAAAGCACACTAATGAACGAGCGGTTCATGGCCTTGCACATGATGTAAGAGAGGATGGCACCTGAGGCACCCACCAATGCCCCAGTGATAATGAGCAGCGGGTTTTGCAGCGTGAAGCCGATACCGGCTGCAGCCCAGCCCGAGTAGGAGTTGAGCATGGATACGATGACAGGCATATCGGCCCCGCCAATGGGGATGATGAGCGTCACGCCCAAAGCCAGCGATACGAAGATGATGCCGAAGAAAAGGATATCCCATTCCGTCGCGCAGAAAGCTATTAGGAGGAGGACAAGCAAACCGCCCAGTGCCGCATTGAGTAAATGCTGGCCCGAGAAGTTGAGAGGCTTGCCTGAAATAATGCCCTGCAATTTACCGAAGGCCACGCAAGAACCGGTGAAGGTGACAGCGCCGATGGCGGCACCCAAGGCCATTTCAACCAGCGAGTTAAGCGCGATGGCCCCGCGTGCGCCGATACCGTAGGCCACGGGGTTATAAAAAGCTGCTGTTGAAATGAATACAGCGGCGAGACCGACCAGCGAGTGGAAGGCGGCCATGAGTTGCGGCAATGCCGTCATCTCGACCTTTTTGGCAATCACGGCGCCGACGGTGCCGCCGATGATGATGCCCAGCACAGGTAGGAACAGGCCTTCAACGGTGTGGAGGTTAAAGGTGGTGAAGATGGCCAGCGCCATACCGCCCATACCGAACATGACGCCGGTACGTGCGCTTTCAGGGCCGGATAGGCCACGCAGCGCCATGATGAAGCACACGGCGGAGATGAGATAAAGGAAAGCCGATAGCGGATCGAGCGACATTATTTACGCGCCTCTTTGCGTTTGAACATGGACAGCATGCGACGTGTAATCAAAAACCCGCCGAAGATATTGACTGATGCCAGAATGATGGCGAGAAACCCTAAGAAGGTTGAAAACCAGAACCCTTCCTGCGGGGCGGCGGCTATAATCGCGCCGACAATAACGACCGATGAAATGGCGTTGGTGATGCCCATGAGCGGGGAGTGCAGAGCCGGTGTTACGCGCCACACAACGTAGTAGCCCACGAAGCAGGCCAGCACGAAGATGGTAATGCCCATCATCAGGAAGGTGGAGTGCGCATCGCCGCTTTGGCTGGTTTGCAGAGAGATGTTACCGGCAAGGGTCGATAAATCCTGTGCCATATCGGCTGCACGTTGCGATAGGTCGCGGGCGTCATTGATTAGAATTTCGGATGACATTGTTAGCCTTCCTCTTTCGCGGATTTGCGTTTGAAGGATGATTTTGCGGTATCACCGTTGACCGTTGGCACTGCTTTGTCTTCGGCTTTCGCCTCGGTTTTGGCTTCAGTTTTTTTTGGGGCCAGCAGCGGGTGAACGGCTTTGCCCTTGTGGGTTAAAGTAAAGCCTTTGACGATTTCGTCTTCGAAGTTGAAATCAATCGCATTTTTGTCTTTGTTGAACATCAGCGCGATAACGTTAAAGACGTTGCGGGCATAAAGGGCTGATGCATCGACCGGAATGCGTGATGGCAAGTTGCTGTAGCCGATAATCGTAACGCCGTGTTTTTCAACGACTTTATCTTTTTCAGATATAGGGCAGTTGCCGCCAGCCTCAACAGCCATATCGAGAATGACCGAGCCGGGCTTCATGGTTTTCACCATGTCCTCGCTGAGCAACACAGGCGCAGGGCGGCCGGGGATGAGTGCGGTCGTGATCACGATGTCTTGTTTTTTGATGGTCTCGGATACAAGCGCCGCTTGCTGGCGTTTGTAATCATCCGACATTTCCTTGGCGTAGCCGCCCTTGGTTTCGGATTGTTTGGTTTCGTCGTTCTCGACCATTACGAAGGTGGCACCGAGAGATTCAACCTGTTCTTTGGCGGCCATACGCACGTCGGTTGCCGAGACAACGGCACCCAAGCGGCGGGCGGTGGCAATGGCCTGCAGGCCTGCAACGCCTGCGCCCATCACGAATACCTTGGCAGGGGCGATTGTGCCTGCGGCTGTCATCATCATTGGCATGGCGCGCCCATACGTCGTGGCAGCTTCGATCACGGCGCGGTAACCACCGAGATTGGCCTGCGATGACAGCACGTCCATCGACTGCGCGCGGGTAATGCGGGGTACGAGTTCGAGGGATACGGCCGATGCGCCTTTTTTCTCGAACGCAGGCAAAAGCGATGCAAACTGATAAGGAGCCAGCAAACCTATGACGGTTGCGCCATCTTGTAATTTATCAAGTACGGCCGATGCGGGGCGCTGAACGCATAAGACGATATCGGCGTCCTTGAGGCCGGTTGCGGCGTCTTTTACGATTTTGGCGCCGGCGGCTATATAGGTTTCGTCAGCGATGGCGGCAGTTATACCGGCACCGGATTCAACCAGCACCGTGATGCCAAGTGCGGCCATTTTTTTGACGGTATCGGCTGTTGCCGACACACGCGCTTCATGAGGCGCGGTTTCTTTGATGACTAAAACAGTTAAAGCCACGGGCCATACCCTAGTTGCATGTCTGATATAGGCCGTACCCTGCACGAAAAAAACGCAGTTGTGAAGCGGGGCATTGAGCTTAAATCACTGTTTTTGCGTGCTTGTTCACAGCTTGCGATTCCTTTATGTTTAATGCGTAAAATAACGTCCTAGTTCTTATCTATGAAAAATCTGTTCGGTCATTTGCTGCTTGGGGCTGCCATTGTTTCCGGCGCTGCCTTTGGTATTGGCCCTGCCGCCGCTGAAACACTGCGCGAGGCGGTGCAAACGGCTGTGGCAACGCACCCGTCCGTTATGGCCGCCAAAGAGGCTGCAGGGGCGGGGCTTGAAACGGTCAAGGAACAAAAATCAGCCTATTTCCCTGAAATATCGGCGAGCCTGTCGGGCGGGCGTCTTTATGGTGATAACGCAACCAGCCGCGGCCTCAGCGTAACTCGCGGCGCGGGTTATTCAGGCTTGGGCGAGGGTACGGCATCCTTGAGCCAGCGGGTTTTTGACTGGGGTGAGACAGGTAACAGGGTTGACGCTGCCAAAGCGCGCTTTGCAGCTGCGGCGAGCAGCCTTATCGGTACACAGGAGGGCATCGCCCTTCGGGCCATTCAGGCCTATATGGGCCTGATGCGCGCAGCGGAGCTGAAAGAAAAAGCTGCCGTAAATTTTGAAATTATTGATGGCTACCAAAAAAAGGTGGCCGAGCAGGTGAAGGCTGGCGGTTCGGATGAGGCCGAGCTTAACCGCGCCAATGACTTTTTGTTGCTGGCTCAGAATGCCGCGACCGAGTTCGCGGGTACCTACGAACAGGCTTTGGCTGACTATATTGAAGCCACGGGCGACAAGCCCCAAGGTGGACTTACAGCCCCTGATGTACCGAATGCCTTGCCAGCTTCGATGGATGCTGCCGTGGCATCTGCTTTTGAGACGCATCCGCAGGTGATTGCTGCCAAGGATGCCATTATTGCCAGCGAACACGACAAAAATGCGGAATCAACATCGTATCTGCCCAAAGTGCGCGGCGAGCTTTCATACAACAAGCGTGACCAACGCGATGTTGTTGGTGGTGAATCGGTTGATGCGCGTGCGCTCATGAAAATGGATTGGGCATATTCAATGGGTGGTGCACAAATTGCGCGCGTCAATCGTGCCGACCGTACAACCGCGCAAGCGCGCGCCCAGCTTAATGAAGTCAATCGCCGTATCGAGCGCGATATTCATGTCGCGTGGTCAGCACTTGAAGTTGCGCGTCGCCAGCAAGCCACGCAAAGGGACCGCAAGGATGCGACGGCCAATGTCGTTGCTACCTACAAGACACAATATGAAGGCGATAAGCGTACCGTCATTGAATTGATGCAGGCGCAAAGTCAGGCATTTGATGCTGATGTGGCTTTCGCCAATGCCGATTACGGCGTGGCGGGGGCTACTTATGCATTGCTGGCATCAATGGGCCAGCTACTGAACACTATTCAGGGCGATATACAAACGGCTGCAGTTTCTGCACCTGTAATCGCGACGACCGAAGAGCCTAAAGTAGACGTATCAAAACCTGCCCCCTCAAAACCTGACGTTGCTGTAGCAGTTGCGCCTGTGCATGATACGCCAAAGCCCGACATGCCAAAAGCGGATATGCCGCCTGAAGCAGAAACAATAAAAGTTGATGCACCTTTTGTTTCGGCTGTGGGTGCACGCGTATCGCACCCGCCGATAGAAGATGATTTATTGTATCCGCGAGGGCAGATTGTGCCTGTGATGCCAGCCGCGCGTAAACCTAATGTAGCAGTACCAGTTGTTGCAGCCGCGCCTACGCCCGAACCAAAAGCTGAAATTGAGCAAGCAAAAACTATCAGCGTAGAAAGTAGTGCAGGAGTAGTATCGCCTGATGCCTTGCTGTTCAAAGCACCTACAAGCGACATGGCGGGGAACGATGTCCAATAAGGGCCAGCGCAGCGCGGTTGACCCGTTACTGGATTGCCTGGTTTTTCTGGCGGCCCGTTTCGGGCGTACACGCTCGGCGCAGGCTTTGGTTGCCGGTTTGCCATACGATGCGCGCGGCATGGGCCCGCAATTATTTTGTGAGGCCGCCGCCCGCATTGCTTTTAAAACCAAAATTGTTGAACGCCCGTGGGATGGTATCGATGATGCTGTACTCCCCTGTGTGGCCCTTATGGGCAGCCATGAGGCGGTGGTTGTATTGTCACGCGATACGCTGGCAGGGCAAGTCAAATTGTATATGCCGGGCAAGGGTGAAGGCGATGTAAAGACTGCCGATTTTGCTAAAGCCTATAAAGGTTTTTGCATTTTTGTGCACCCCGAGCCCGAAGCTGTTATTGACCCCGTAACAGGCGGCGAGATGGCTGACCATAAGCAGCACTGGTTCTGGAGCCTTGTGCGTAACAACCGCGATTTATACAGCCGTGTGGCTGTGGCCGCGCTTACCATCAATATATTTGGTTTTGCGGGCCCGATTTTTGTAATGAACGTGTATGACCGCGTGATACCGAATGCCGCTATGCAGACGGGTTGGGTTTTATCCATCGGCGTTTTGGTCGTTTATGTATTCGACCTTACCATGCGTATGTTGCGTGGTTACTTTGTTGATTTGGCTGGCCGTAAAATCGATGTGCTGGCTGCGCGCCGCATATACGACCATGTACTTGATATGCGCCTTGTCGGCCGCCCGAAATCGAGCGGGGCATTCGCCAACATGCTGCGCGAATTTGAGTCCGTGAAAGAGTTTTTTACGTCTGCCACCATGATGGCTTTTGTTGATCTGCCTTTTGCGGGTCTCTTTCTCGCTTTCCTGTTTTTTGTGTCACCCATACTGGGTTTGATTGCGCTGGGTCTTACTATTCTGGCGGCAGTCGTTAGCTATTCTTTGCAAAAGCCGTTGCGCTACCTTGTGCAAAAAAGCGCCGAGGCTGCCGAGGCGCGGCACGGTGTGCTGGTTGAAACTATTTTCGGGCTGGAAACCATCAAGGCCATTCGTGCCGATGGCCGCTTCCGTGCGCGCTATGGTGACTATGTTGGCGAGAGCGCACTTGTGGGCCAGACATCGCGTTTCTTCAATAACCTCACGCTGAATACAGCTATATTTTTTCAGCAAATCTGTTCGGTGCTGATGATCATTGCGGGCATGTATCTGGTATCGGACGGGCAGGTCACACTAGGTGCGCTTATTGCCAGCGTGATGATGGCGGGGCGGGCCACGGCACCTATTGCACAGATAGCGGGTATTATATCACGCTACCATTCATCGCGCGGGGCGCTGGCAACACTTGACCGTATTATGGCGATGCCAGTTGAACGGCCCGCCAACCGAAACTTTCTGCACCGCCCTGTGCTGAATGGCGGCATATCATTCGACCGCGTGATGTTCCGTTACCCTAATGCAGGGCGCGATGTTGTTGATGGCGCAACCTTCCGTATTACTGCGGGTGAAAAGGTGGGTATTATCGGGCGTATCGGCTCGGGCAAAAGCACCATCGCGCGGCTGGTTATGGGGCTTTATGAACCCACGGGCGGTTCCATTCTGATTGACGATACCGACCAGCGGCAGATTGACCCTGCCGATTTGCGCCGTAACTTTGCTTATATTCCGCAGGATGTCATTTTGTTTTCGGGAAGTATCCGCGACAACATTACGGCGTCATACCCGCATGCATCGGATGCTGAGATTCTAGAGGCTTCGAAAGCTGCCGGCGTACATGAATTCGTGTCACGCCTGCCACAAGGGTATGACACGCCAGTGGGTGAACGCGGCGAAGGGTTGTCAGGCGGGCAGCGACAGGCCATAGCGCTTGCGCGTGCCCTTATTACCAACCCGCGCGTATTGTTGTGCGATGAACCTACCAACGCCATGGATACGCAGGCGGAGGATCTTTTTTCACGCCATATCGAAGAACAGGCCAAAGACCGTACGCTGTTGCTTATTACGCATCGTCATCATTTACTCAAGCTGGTTGACCGCCTGATATTGATCGACCAAGGCAAAATTGTAGCTGATGGCCCGCGCGACAAAGTTATTGAGGCGCTTGCAAATGGTTCTATTTCGGTCAGGAAGGTGTAGGCATGCGCATCGTCCGTTCCCTGTTCCGGTCCATTGAGCGTAATCGCCGTCTCCATGAAGATGCCGATTTTATGGCCGAAGCCGTGGCTGCCACGCGCCTTCAGGCTCGGTGGTCGGCCAATGTTTTACTTTACACGATTTTCGCGTTGTTTGCGGCCTTCATTACATGGGCGTCGCTTGCTGAAGTTGAACAACTGACGCGCGGGCAGGGGCAGGTGGCTCCCAGTAGCGAGACGCAGATTGTGCAGTCGCTTGAGGGCGGCATACTGGCCGATATCAATGTGCGTGAAGGTGATGTTGTTAAAAAGGGACAAGTGTTGGCCCGTATTCGCAACGTGGCATTTTCGTCGGAACAAAAGGGCGTCCAGTCGAAATCGCTGAGCCTTAGTATCAAGCGCGACCGTTTGAAGGCTGAAGCTACGGGCAAGGCCTTTGCGCCAACACCCGACATGATTGCCAATGCGCCTGAAATTGCAGCCAACGAACAATCACTTTACACATCGCGCCAGCAGGATTTACGCAATAGCCTGTCATTGCTGGATGATAAAATTAGACAAGCGGAAGCGGCTTCTCGCGAAATTGGCGCTCAGATTGACCGTTTGACCGAAACGCGCGGCTTGCTGCAAAAAGAAGTCGATATGACGCGGCAAATGGTTTCAAAAAATGCTGCGCCTGAAATTCAGGCAGTGAAGCTGGAACGCGAATTGGCTGATTTGCGAGGTAATTTAAGCGCTGCCCTGCAAAAGAAAGATGCGCTGGCTGCCGACCTTAGCGTTTCGCGCCGCGAGCGAGCCGAGAAAGAAAACCGTTTCAAATCGGAAGCGTTTGGCGAAATTACCGCCGTTGAAACTGAGCTGGCCAGTTTGGGCGAAGCCTTGAAAACCAGCAGTGACCGCGTTGCACGGTCGGAGTTGCGGTCGCCTGCCGATGGTATCGTCAAAACGGTGAATATTAAAACCATTGGTGGGATTATCGAGCCTGCCAAGACATTGATGGAAATTGTGCCGACAGACGATGCACTGAAGGTGACGGCCAAAATAGCACCGGCCGATATTGCATTTTTAAAGCTTGGCCAGCCTGTGCGTGTAAAAATCACGGCTTACGATGCCCAGCGTTACGGCACGTTGGCAGGCACCCTTACACGCATCAGCGCCGATACGGTGAGTGACCAGAAGGGTAACGTGTTTTTTGAAATTGATGTATCAACCGCTGCCAACCACATGGGTACGGATGCGGCGCCTTTACCGATTATTCCCGGTATGGTCGCGGAGGTTGATGTGATTACGGGCAAGCGTACGATCATGAGCTATCTGCTCAAGCCGTTTTTACGTGCGCGGCAAGAGGCGTTGACAGAGCGATGATGCGCCTGCTGACCCGCCGTCCGGTTCAAATGGCGCTGTTGTTAGTGCTGTTACTGACGGCGACGTGGCTTAGCGGCACCGACAGGCCGTGGTTGCAACGTATGCAGTACCAGACCTTTGATACCTTCAATAAAATCAAACCCCGCGCGCCTACTAATAACGTGGTGATTGTTGATATTGACGAGGAGTCGCTCGCGCAATTGGGCCAATGGCCATGGCCGCGCGATATGATGGGGCATCTGGTTGAAAAGCTAGATGCGTTGGGCGCATCTGCCATTTCTTTCGATATGGTGTTCGCCGAGGAAGACCGCACGGCCCCCGCGCTAATTGCAAAACGTTTACCCCCAGGCCCTGAGGGTGACAGCGCCCGCGCGGCATTGCGCGCCATGCCCGATAACGATGACCTTTTTGCAAAAGCTATTCAACAATCGGGCCGTGTGATCACAGGCTTCGTGTGGTCTAATGCAGGCAACGCCGGTAAGACCCCAGTGCTTTCACGTGGGATGGTCATGACGCGCCCCGCGCATGATGCCCTGATGGAGCACAGCAAAGTCGCCACCCGCATGGTCACCAATTTGCCTGCGTTTGAGGCTGCTGCCACCGGTAATGGCAGTTTTTCGGTGAGCACCGATATTGATGGCATTGTGCGGCGTGTGCCACTTGTTATCAAATTCGCACCTGAAGACGGAGCCGCCCCCGCGCTATACCCTTCATTGGCACTTGAAACTCTGCGCGTGGCACTGGGCGGTAAAAGCAGCATTCAGATTGTGCCTGCGCCGTCTAAATCGCTGATAGATTTGTTGAAGCCCTCGCTGATGGCAAAAATCGGGCCTATCCGTATTCCCGTGAATGAGGATGGGCAGATATGGGTGTATTACACGCCTGTAAAGCCTGACCGTTATATATCGGCCTACAAGGTGCTGTCGGGGCAGATAGACCCAGCTGCCATCAAGGACCATATCGTAATGGTCGGTACATCGGCTGAAGGGCTCAAAGACATCCGGTCGTCACCGCTTAACCTTTTTGTGCCGGGTGTTGAAATGCACGCCAATATTATCGAGCAGGCTTTGCAGGGGCGTTTCATTGCGCGGCCTGCACTGGCCAAAGGTATCGAGGCTATTTTCATTTTTGTGACCGGCCTGCTTGTCATTATGTTATCGCCTTTTCTGAATTTGATAGTGCTTCTGGTGGCGGTGGTGGCTTTGGTGGCAGGGGCTTTTGCATTGTCGTGGCAGGCGTATATTGGCCCCGGCGTGTTGATTGACCCTGTGTACCCGTCACTCGCTATAACGGTCATGTTCGTTTTGTCGGCTTTGTTGTCTTACCTCAAATCGGAATATGAACGCCGCGAAATACGCGGGGCATTCGGGCTCTATATATCGCCAGATTTCATGAAGGAACTGACCGAGAACCCCGAGAAACTGAAACTGGGCGGCGAGACCAAAGACCTCACCATCATGTTTACCGACATACGCAGTTTTACAACGATTGCCGAGGGCATGAGCCCACAAGTGCTGATCAACACCATCAACGAATTTCTGACACCGATGTCAGATGAAGTGATGAAGGCGCGTGGCACCATCGATAAATATATGGGCGATGCCATGATGGCATTCTGGAATGCGCCCCTTGATGTCGCCGACCACGAAAAACATGCCTTACGCGCAGCGCTGGCTATGAAAAAGGTGCTCGCCCCTGTGAATGTGAGCCTTAAAGCCAAGGCCGAGGCTGATGGCCGCGTGTTTATGCCGCTGAATTGCGGTATTGGTGTTAATACAGGCCCTGTTGCTGTTGGCAACATGGGCTCACGCCAGCGTTTTGCCTATTCAGTGTTGGGTGATGCTGCAAACCTTGCATCCCGCCTTGAAGGGCAAACAAAAACCTATGGCCTGAATATTCTGATTGGTGAGGCCACAGCCAATAACACAGCCGAATTCGCACTCATGGAAATCGATTTGATTAAAGTTAAAGGCAAAACTGCGCCTGCGCGTATTTATACGGTGCTGGGTGATGAAACTTACGCTGTGCGTGATGACTTCAAGGCATGGCAATTTGCACATAATGCATTTTTGAAAGCTTACCGTGCGCGTGATTTTGCGGGTGCGCGCGAACATATGGCTACGTGCCTTGCGCTTGATACAGAAGGTATGCTGGCCGATTACTACATGGTTTTTGAAATGCGCATCAAAGGCTTTGAAATAAGTCCGCCGCCCCATGACTGGGACGGCGTTTATACCGCGCTCGATAAATAATTTGCCCTATAGTGCCACCACTGCAAGGGTTTCAGCAGATGTTAGGCGAGAATCTACAATAAGTTGCGCGCCCGTGGCAGAGTTTGTGTATACGTATGCATCGTTGCTACCCCACAAATTTGTACGGTCACTTTGCCCGTTTTGGTCGTAATCATTGGTGAAACCATAGTTGGATAAGCTAATATTATTTTCGTTACCATTGGTGATATTTAAGTGGTTCTGGTTTGCACTTATTGTGGCTGGATTATCAAGTGCCCTGAGGGTCAGTTGACGCGTATCACTTGTGTTTATCATTGACAGGATGTCTTTGATATCGAGCACAAGCGTGTCGTTCTTAGAGCCACTGGCAAATTCGATCGTCTCGACACCTTTGACCTTGCTGCCAATACCCACAAGGTCTATCTGATCGGGGCTTGTTACAGTTTCACCTTCGCTGAAGAACAGCCTGATCGTGTCGTTGCCTGCGCCGCCATTGAAAGTGTAAATTGCATCATTTTTACTGATAACAAATGCATCATTGCCCGCACCGCCGTTGAATGACAGCTCTGCATGTCCGCCATCATTCAGAATATTGTTGCCTGTGCTACCTACATAGTATTCACCGTATGTATCGGCTGTGTTATCTCCTGTAAATCTATTGGCTATATCGTCATAATTGCTGCCGTAGACGAGGAAGGCTCGACCGTCGCTCAAGCTTGAGCCTGCGTTGTTCGCGGTTGGGTCGGCGATGGCAATATCATCAAAGCCATCACCGTTATAATCGCCTAAGGCCGTGGCTGTTATATGCGCGCCAGTAGGTTCCAGAAAACGGATTTTGAATGACTGGTAAGGGTCGTTCATTGCGTCTGCGATGTTGATATCGCTACCCAAAGAACCGCCATACAAAATAACCATGGTGTGCTGATATAGCCCGCTTGCTGTGGCTGTCATTGTATCAACGTAAATATCGTCAAAGCCGTCACCGTTAAAGTCGCCGGCACTGCCGAAGGTTTCATTTAGCAACACATTGCTATTTCCGGTGATTTTAAAACCTTGATAGGGGGCGAGGCCGATCTGCATCGCGCCACCATTATTCTGACCCATTGTTACATACAGGGTGCCACCATTGGCCTCGCCCGAAGCGCGGGCAATAAGGTCGCTCAGCCCGTCGTGATTGATATCACCTGCGCTAGCGACCTGCGACCCATAAAAGCCATTGGCACTTGTGGATGATGTATTCAAAATGGTCATGCCATTGTTGGCGCTGTAATAAGATGTACTTGCATCGGCTGAACCATAGTAAATACTGACGGCGCCAGCGTTTGTCTGGCTGCTGGTATAACCAGACGCGCCTACGGCAAAGTCAGCATACCCATCGCCGTTAAAATCGCCCAGTGCAGTTGCGGATATACCAAAATTGGTATTTGCCATTGCAGTCAGATTGTTTGTAGGCAACAAGAACCCTTTGGAACCCAGATTGGTGATATCAAATGTGCCCGCATTGATACCGCCGAGCACAACATAAGCTTGGCCTTTGTCAGTGAAGCTTGCGTCGTTATAAGGCGTGCCGACTAACAAATCGGTGAAACCGTCGTTATTGATGTCACCTATTGAGGCGATTGTGATTTCTTTGCCTGTGGTGGCGGCGCCAGCTGTGCCGGTTGCGATGTTTGTTAGTTTCGTGACAGTTTCTGAATTGCCGTTATGGATGATATCGACATAACCGGCACCGGGGTTAGTAATAGCTAGTTCTGCCCCTTTTGTGGTGCCGAAGCGTTCTAGCGAGGCAATACTTGCGCCGTACATCTGGCCGGTATCACTACCCGATGTGGAGAGAGATTTTATAAAACTTCCATTGGTGCCGTTAAAAGAATATACCGCGCCAGCAGCTTCCCGTGTTGCTTCGTAGTTTAGTGCTTTTGGAGCACCGAATGCTACGTCAATTTTACCATCACCGTTAAAATCAGCTGAGGTAATGGATGTACCGAACTGAGCGCCGCCCTCAAAATAATTATTATCAATGCGCAGGCCTGAATTACCGCCGATGGATAGCGCTGTTAGTGTGTCATTGCGGCCGACGAAACGGAATTCTCTTGTAATATCGTCATTATCGCTGAATCCACTCATGGCTGCATCCATAACTACGGTGACCGTGAACGGATTTTCAGTGCTCGGGAATATAGGCGTTACACCTGCTTTTACTTTCAGCACTTGTGTCACTAAGCCGTTTTGGTTCGTGACGTCTACGATTTCAAAGTCCTCTACAGACAGGGCAGAGCCTGTAGTTGCTGTCACTTTGTAATTTGCAGCTTTGGGCTTAAAATCTGTGTTTGTATCGGGGTCAATTGCATTCAGGGCTCCAATGATTCCGCCAGCTGTACGGCCTTGAACTAGCGCATCATATATTGGGCTATTGCTGTATTTAAGGTCGCCATTCAGTTTAAATGCCGTCGCTGTTTCGTTTACATCGACGACGTTCAGGATGGCTTCAGGGCTGTTGATGGTAACGCCTGCATCTGTCAGGGCTACGCGCAGTTTGATTTGTGGCTCGCCCTCGTAATTAAACATCTGATTGGCGTCAGACTTAATAACCCATTGCCCGCCATCAAACACAGTTGAAAAACGGGTGTCGGTTGACCATGTGTTATTTTTGTAAGACTGGACAACGAAGCTGGAACCAAGCAGATCTGTAATCGGTTCAGCATCGACCACCGCAATTTGGGCTACAACCGTGCTTGCAACCGTGCCGGACCGTTCGGTGAAGTTGGTGGACGCTGTAAGCGAAACCCCCGTTGGTGCATCGTTTATTGGGCTTACAGTGAAATTGAAATTACCGCTGTCGCCTGCGCCTGAAGGGTCAGACACGGTATAGCTGAAACTTGCTGTTGATGCTTCACCACCATTGTGTTTAAAACGGACCAAACCGCCGTCAATTTCGGCCTGAGTAAATGTTGTTGTTGCTGTCCAAGCACCGCTTACTTGTTTTTCGAGAATGCCGAAAGAACTTGAAGAGACCGTGTAGGTTAACTGGGAGCTGTTATTATCGACGTCGCCGTAATGCAGATTCGATGGATGAAGAAGAGTGACGCCACCTTCAGTTACATTTTGCACTATGTTTTGCGTCAAAGTAGGCGCATCGTTTACAGGGCTTACGGATAAGTTAAAGCTGCCTGATTGGCTTGCACCTGAGGGATCCCGAAGGGTGTAATCAAAGCTTGCGTTATTGGCTTCATCACCGTTCTGGCTGAAGCGTATTTTGCTTGCATTGATATCGGCTTGTGTAAAATTGGTAACGTTGGTCCAAATATTTGAAACCATTTTTTGTACACTACCGTGGGCCGTGGCTGAAACGATGTATGTCAGTTGTGAGGAGGTGTTATCGGCGTCGCCGTAATGTAGATGTGAGTCATCAAGAATAGTGACGCCACCTTCGCTTACGAACAGATCTTGGTTTCGCGTTAAAGTGGGGGCATCGTTTACAGGGGTTACGGATAAGTTAAACTTGCCTGGCCGGCTTCCGCCTGAAGTATCTTGCAGGATATAATCGAAGCTGGCGTTATTGGCCTCGTTACCATTATGGCAGAAGCGTATTTTGCCTGCATTGATATCGGCCTGTGTAAAGTTGGTAACGTTGGTCCAAATATTTGAAACCAGTTTTTGTACGCTACCGTTGGCCGTGGTTGATACGATGTATGTCAGTTGTGAGGGGGTGTTATCGGCGTCATCATACTTCAAATTCGAAAGATTTATTTGAATGGGTTGGCCTTCCGTCACGGTTATGGTCGTGTTATTCACGAGCGTCGGCGCATCGTTTACAGGTGTGACCGTATAGGCGTAGCTGCCATTTTGTGGGGTAGCGATGCCATCGGATACAGTATAGCTAAAGCCAGCATTGGTACTTTCCGCGCCGTTTTGTGTAAAACGGATCAAGCCGTCGTTTATATCTTGTTGTGTAAATGTTTCGGTTACATTTTTTCGTAACCACATAAAACTGGGTGAAGACTGACCGCCATTCAGATTGCTTATCGTGATTGGAGTCAATTTCTCTACTGAACCATTAGAGATAGATGTGATGTTATAGACTATCTCCGATGGGCTGTTATCGCTATCAGTCCAGTTCAAATTATTGATGGCAAGTGTGGCGCTGGCATTTTCAGCCAAGGTACCGCCAGTGCTAACAACGCTGATAGGTGCATCGTTGACGGGGCTTACATTGATGATGGCATCGAGAGTACCCGCACTATTGCCTGCTGCATCTGCGACTGTCAGTTGTAGGCCTGCGCCACCCGGCTCGGAACCGTTATGCGCGTAAGTCACCAAGCCTGCATCAAGCTGTGTTTGTGTGAAGCTGTTGGCAGTGGCGCCTTGGACCAGCACTTGCCCTTTGGAAGCGGCAGTAACTGAGTATGTTAATTGCCCGCCTTCAGGGTCGCTTGCGCCTATAAGCGCTGATGTAAGGGTAACAGTACCGCCTTCAGTAACGTTAATGCCCGTGTGGCTATTGAACTGAGGTGCTTCATCGACCGGTAATACACCGACCGATAAAGGTGTGTCGACAAACTGGCTGGTCTCGGTGCGGGTGATGCGCACGACCAAGTCATGATGGGTGATGCCTTGTTCACTATCACCCGCGGTACCGGCTAATGTAACAACGCCTGTTGCGGCATTGATTACGAACAGATTGCCAGGGTTGCTGACCAGCGAATAGGTGACAGGGAAGGGCAAGCTGGCTGACATGCCAACGGTACCGACAATCGTACCTGCGTTAGATTCCTCGGCCACGGCGCCACCTGAAACAAACGTGGCTGATGATGGCGGGCGGGTATCGAATTGTTGTTGTGTTTGGGTTTGTGCTGTTTGTGTTGTTGTTTGCACAGGTGCGACGGGTGCAGGCGCGCTGGCCACAGTGACTGGGGTGGGTGTGGCAATAGTTGTTGCCGGTGCAGGCGCTGCTGATGCAGCACCGAGGCCGCTATCGATATTGGAGCCCGTTTGAAGGGTCTGGAATACGGTTGTCGTTGTGCTAGATGCTGCGGCAGTTGATGTTACTGTTGTCGCTGCTGTTTCAGCAAGAGGTGCCGCTTCAGTGGCGGCAGCAGCAGTTGTATCAGCTTGCGCTTGAATGTCTTGTGACTGAATGTCTTGTGATTGGGATTGTGGTTGCGCATCACCTGCGGGTTCGGCTTTACCAGCATCCGGTTTTGTATCTTGTGACTCGGGTTGTGCATCACCTTTAGCATCAGGGGCTTTCGCATCTGGTTTGGCGGTGTCGTTTGCGGTATCATCAATAGATGTAAATAGCGTGGCCGATACAGAGCGCACAGCGCCATAGCTTTTGCTGATTGAACCTGCATCAAGCGTACCGATACTTGAGATAGGGGCGTTGAAGCCGGTGAGTTGTACGGTTGCGAATTGGTCGGACAGAATTTGTTCGCCCGTGCCGTTACGTACCACGATGGCGCCTTCGAGCACCGAAATTTGCGAATTGCCATCTTCGCCGATATGGCCGCCGATAATCGTCCCGCGGATACCGATGGAGCCGACAGGCGTATTGAGGTGCACGGCATCAGGGTTTTCACGACCCACAAGGCCTGATGTAAACATGAACACGCCGCGCAGAATAGAAAGGCCGGTTGTGCCGCTTTGGTCGGACGGATTGAAGCTGAAATCGTCAACCGACATGCGGGCATTTTCAGATACGGCGAAAGTTGAATCATCGGCAAACTTGATGTTGACCGCGCCTTTAGCATCGGTCTCGATTACGTCGCCTTCGAATATTTGCGTGCCTGTGGTGATTTTTTCTTTTGTACCATCGGCGTGGGTAACAGTTGCGTTACCCGATGTTTCGGATACTTCGCCCACGGGCGATTGATCGGATATCTGATTATTGGCAGCAACCTGCACATCGCCCGCTGTCGTCAAGAACGATTGAACCAACTGGGGTGACAGTATCGAGCCATTGGCGCCTATGATAGCGGGCGATTCAAGGGTCGCGAAATAACCTTCGATTACGAATACCTGGCCATCGGGGGCCGTGAGCACGAGGCTGGAGCCTTCGCGTGTCATTTCACAGGCCGATACCTCAATGCCTTGTGGCAGGTGTACGGTACCGTTTTCAGGGGTCAGGTGCGTCTGGGCATTAGCGGCGGTATTTGCTGCTTTGTCGTGTGATGTAGTCGCCATTTAATCCCCGTTTCGAATACGCAAAATCGCCCCCCAAGTCAGGGTACGTTTTAATAGTCTAGCGGGTGGGGGTTACTAAAAGGTAACTAAGGCTTTGAAATTGTGTTGTTGCTCGATTTATAGTCATTGAGCCACAGGACGAGATCCGGTTCAGCCATGGGGCGGGCAAACAGGAACCCTTGAACCATTTCGCAGCCATTATCGCGCAGAATATCAGCTTCTTCCTGTTTTTCGACGCCTTCGGCCACGACCGACATGCCAAGACCCTTGGCCAGCGAGATAATGGTTTTAACCAGCGTTAGGCTTGCGGCGCTGGTTGTCATCTCGACTACGAAGCTGCGGTCGATCTTCATGGTGTCGATCGGGAAGCGGTGGAGATAGGAGAGGGATGAGTACCCTGTACCAAAATCGTCCAGTGCGACTGTAAGGCCGGCATCGCGGCAGCGCTTCAGGGTGCTTATTGCCCCCTCGGGGTCGTCTATCAGCATGCGTTCGGTAATCTCGAGCTTGATGCGCGAGGGGTGAACCCCCGTGCCTTGCAGGGCTTCGGCCACGTTATCGGCGAAATCTTCGGCAGCCAGATCAAGCCCTGTGAAATTGAGTGATATGAACCATGGTTCAGCCAGCCCGTGTTCAGCCTTCAGGCGGTTCATCATGTAGACGCCCTCGCGCAAGGCCCAACGGCTGGCATGGACGATGAGGCCCGAATCTTCGGCCAATGGAATAAACACGGCGGGGCTTATCATCCCCTTGACGGGGTGGTGCCAGCGCATCAGGGCTTCAAAGCCAACAACCTTGCCGGTCAGCAGGTTTACAATCGGCTGGTAATGGAGGCGCAGCTGGTAGCCCAGAATGGCTTCGCGGAAATCATGCGTCATCCGTATGGTTTCAAAGGCTTTTTCGCTAATATTGCCTTCTTTTTCAGCCTCTTCTGCTGATAGCTGGGCGGCTTCCGTACCATGTAATACGGCGCGGTAGCGGGCCAGAATCACCTGCATGACCATTTTCATGACTGGGTCGGCGTGGGCGAGCCTACGGCCAAAATCCTCGCGGGATATGGCTAAAAGGGTCGACGGGGCTAGCGCGCGGACGTTGGCTGTACGTACCTTGTTATCGACAATCGCCATTTCGCCCACTATGGCACCAGCGCCACGGTGGCCGAGAATTTGCTCTTTTCCGTTGTTTTCGACGAAAATTTCGACCTGACCTTCCTCGATCAGGTAGGCGTTTTCCCCTATATCGCCTTGTCGCATAATTATTGCGCCGGGTTCGAATATTTGCCTTTTAGTGCGGTTGGAGAGGCTCATGACCATAAAATCTGTGCGGTGTTGTATTTTGGTATGGTACCTTCCGTATATATAAAGTAAAGAATGTTGACAGGGCGCATACGCACCTGCTAAACGGGTGCCCGAAAACAAGGAATACTGTCATGAAAGTTAAGAACTCACTCAAAAGCCTCAAGAAGCGCAGCCGCACCTGCCGCGTTGTACGCCGCAAGGGTCGCGTTTATGTGATCGACAAGGAAAACCCACGCTACAAAGCGCGTCAGGGCTAATTTTCGTCTGATTAAGGTTTCAAGATAGGCCGCGGCTCGATTGTCCGCGGCTCTTCTTTTGCCCGATCTTTTGCTCGAATTTCCGCTTATTTTTGTAATGTCATGTATGGATCCAAGATTCCTAATGCATATAGGTGGGTTGTTTGCTATGAGTGCCTCCATCAAACTTCTTTGGAATCTGGACGGGTAAGCTGATGTTTTCAAAGCTTTTCAGCTTTGTCTCTGCCGATATGGCAATGGATCTGGGTACGGCCAACACGCTTGTTTATGTGCGCGATCAAGGCATTGTGCTTAATGAACCGTCGGTTGTTGCAATCACAACCATCAATGGTCGCAAGCAGGTTTTGGCTGTTGGTAACGAAGCCAAACTGATGCTGGGCCGTACACCTGGCAATATTCAGGCCATTCGCCCGCTTCGTGACGGCGTTATCGCCGACTTTGAAGTGGCCGAGGCCATGATCAAGCATTTCATCCGTAAAGTGCATAACCGCCGTTCTTTCGTATCGCCTGAAATGATTATCTGCGTGCCGTCAGGTTCGACCGCTGTCGAGCAGCGCGCTATTATCGAGAGTGCCGAGAGCGCAGGTGCACGTAAGGTCTGGTTGATCGAGGAACCGATGGCAGCTGCGATTGGCGCAGGGCTTCCGGTGATGGAGCCTACGGGTTCGATGGTTGTCGATATTGGCGGCGGCACCACGGAAGTTGCCGTTATTTCTCTGGGCGGCATTGTCTATGCCCGTTCGGCCCGTGTTGGCGGCGACAAAATGGACGAAGCCGTGATTGCGTATATCCGCCGCGTACATAACTTGCTGATTGGCGAAAGCACCGCTGAGCGCATTAAAAAAGAAATCGGTGCGGCATGCCCGCCAGCTGACGGCGATGGCCGTACAATGCAGATCAAAGGGCGCGATCTTATGAACGGGGTGCCCAAAGAAATAGTCGTGACCGAACGCCAGATGGCGGAAGCCTTGGCTGAGCCCGTTAGCCAGATTGTTGAAGCTGTTAAGACCGCACTTGAAAATACGGCCCCCGAACTGGCTGCCGATATTGTCGATAAAGGTATCGTGATGACGGGTGGCGGGTCTTTGCTTAAAAATCTGGATTATGTTTTACGCTACGCTACCGGCCTGCCTGTGACCGTGGCCGATGACCCGCTGGCCTGCGTGGCTTTGGGCACAGGCCAAGCGCTTGAAGACCGCCCTGTTTTGAACGGCGCACTTAAAACCGCTTAATCTGTTTTTCTATTTTAAATCGAGTTTGCTTGCTGTGCCGGTTTGGGTGTCGCGGGCTTTACGCTTTCGAAATAAGCGCCTATTTCAGTGTAATAACTCATACGTGTAGTGTCACAGCGAACGATCCAGCCTGCAAGATCGCCTGTTACCGGGTCGATGCCGTTAACGGCCAATGCTTTCCAATGGTCCATCAATATTTTGTCTGTGCTGGTGAAGGCGTTATCTTTTTTACCGGCCTGTGACCTTGTGCGCGAGGCATAGTAAATACGCTCGCGCAGATCGTTGATGTATTCGCATGGCATGGCTGCGATTGGCCCGCGGAAACCTGCTTCAACCAGATCAGACACGCTGGCCTTATATGAAATGCCAGCTTCCTGTACGTAGGCATCTACAGCTAAATTGATTGCATCAAGCGATGTGTTGTTTCCCATTTTTAATTTTTTCAAGCAACGTTCATAAAAGCGCGTGGTGTGCTCATGGCTTTTCATGCCGTTGGTCAAGGTGCTGCCATCTATGCGGGCAGGGGGTACATACGCCGCGATGGCGGGTATCTGTTTTTTTGTTTCCTGCGGCGGGGCCGCTTTTTTACGCGATAAGGCGTCCCTGATTTTTTGGAACGCGCCTGGTTTAGCTATTGGTTGGAGTGATGGTAGCGCAAAGTCAGGCAATGGTATGGTTTTTACCCATACGGCTTGCGCATGGTCCTTCAGTTTTTGAAGCGAATCTGCGGCTGCAGTGCTTAGTCCGTAGAATGTTTTTTCAAGTTTGGTGGCGTCAGCTCCGGCTTTTATTTTTTGGCCGCAGCAACTGATTTTTTCGTATAGCGAGGTGAAATCAAGCGGTGCCCCTTTGCACAGGGTACGCATTTTTTCACGATAATAGGGTGTGTGCGGGCCGTAGACGGGGTCGTGTGCCAATTGTGAAAGCGGCTTGTGCGGCAGTATTCTTAGGATGCTTTCAAATGTGTCGCGTTCGTAGAAGGTGATTGTTTTTTCTTCTTGAATAAAGGCAGGCATGACAGCTGCAAAGAAGTTGCCCCATGCGCCTTTTTCGGCAAACGGTAAGGCGTTTTGGGCTGCCGCTGCCATAGCAGGCAACTTGCTTTGGAACGCAGATGCGATTGAAGCAGGAAGCCACGCGTTGGCAGGTGCGTTGGGTCCGATATGGGTTGCCTGATACGCCAGCACAGCTTCGGATGCGCGGGCGGATGCTTCAAGCAGGCGCGATGCCTTTATCTGGTCATGCAGCGGTGCATCAAGGCCGTAGCCTACACCTTGTGCAATATCATCCATGTGCTGCAATTCGTGCTTGAGGGTTAGCGCCATTAATTCGGGGGTGGATTCGGGGTGCAGCGGTATTTTTTTGTTGGCGTAGTCACACAGGCCTGCGGCGCCTCGCGCCTCGGTGCCTGTGCGGTCAAATTCAAATGAAAAATCAAGTTCGCGCGCGCGTGCCAATAGGCGGCGGCCGTCATCCGTTTGGGATAATATAAAGACCGCGCGGGCCAGATTGTCGAAATTTCGCTGATCTTCAAGCGCGAAGGCAATGCGCCGTGTTTTGTTTTGGGCAGGTGTTTGCCGGGCATCAGGCGTAAAAGCAGGGCTGGTACCTGAAAAGCGATATTCCATGCCTCTGCGGGCGAGCTTATCTGCAGGTGTGGGGGCTCGGTTTTCAATCGGATGGCCGTTTGGGTCAACTACCAACGGCCACTGGGCCGTAGGCACGGGGATAGTTGCGGGGCTGTAACCCCCCTTAGCGTTGAAAAACCATGTCAGCACATATTCATTTTATTTATAATTTATTTAAAAGACTTTAAGCATCTGGCTAAAATCTGCTCCAATTGGTTATTGGGTCTCTTTTAAGGGCAGTGTGCGGGCTTTATGGGCTAGGTTTTAAGCCTGTTGGGGTTTATCCACAGGCAATTTATCGGGAATGGCATGCAACGCCTTGTAAAGCTGTGCTTTTTCGCCTAAACCTCCAGATGAAAATTAAGTTCTTGGGTGCTTATCTGTGACAAGCCATCACATCAACTATGCGGCCTATGTAACCCCTGAGGGGACGAGCACAGGTGCGTTGCGTAAGCGCATTTCCCTGCCTGTCTTTTTAATGGTGACGGCTGCCAGCCTGATGGCAGCCCATTTGTTGGCACGCCCGACCCTCGACCGTCTTCAACAAGATGCTTTTGATTTAGCAGCCCCTGCCATTGAACTGGCACAGAAGCCAATTGATGCCCTGCGCGCCCGTGTAGGCTCGCTCGCGGAATGGGCTGTGCTTCGTCAAGATAACGATGCACTGCGCGCCGAGAACGAGAAACTGAAGGAGTGGTATCAGGCAGCCCTGATGCTTCAATCCGAGAATAAGGCGCTGCGTGACCTGCTGAATGTAGATAGCGAACAGGCCAAAAAATTTGTGACGACCCGCGTTATTGCGGACGGGTCATCCACCTACGCCAAAAGCCTTGTTGTTGAAGGCGGGCGCGATGCAGGCATTTTAAAAGGCCAAGGCGTTATGAGCCATGAAGGCCTTTTGGGCCGTGTTATCGAAGCCGGTACGCGTACTGCGCGCGTATTGTTACTGCAAGACATTAACTCGCGTATTCCGGTACTGGTTGAAGGCAGCAATGCTCGCGCCATTCTGGCTGGTACTAATCAGTCGATGCCTACGCTCGACCATCTGGCAGCCGACAGCAAAATTGAAAACGGCCAACGCGTCATTACATCGGGCCTTGGTGGCTTGTTCCCTTACGGTATTCCTATTGGCGAAGCGGTTGTGCAGTCCGATGGCAGCATATCTGTCGCGCTCTATGCATCACCCGAGCGCAGCCAGCATGTGCAGGTTGTTGACTACGGTATCAAGCCTTTGCTGGGTGATACCACATTCTCAGCAGCTTCTGTCGCGTCCGAGATCGACTCCACCGAACCGAACTGACCTGCCCCATGGCTGAGGTTTTACCCGCCATTCGCGCCATACCTGCCGTGGCTTTCACCCTTTTTATGGGGTTTATGTCGCTTCAGACATTTGTGCTTTCACCCATTCTGACCCTTAGTATGCTGCTGGTGTTTCACCCGCTTTATTATTGGTGTGTTTTCCGGCCATCACTTTTTCCGGCATGGCTTGCGTTCCTGCTTGGTATTTCTATCGATTTCGTATCAGGTTTCCTCGGGCTAAACGCTTTTTTGCTGGTATTCGCATCATTCGTCATCATGCGCCAGCGCCGTTACCTTCTAAGCCAGCCTTTTGCCACGCAGTGGGCGGGTTTCATGTTTGTATCCCTAAGTGCCGAGCTGTTGCGCTGGTTTGTCATGATGGGTGTTAACTTCACCTTTTTCTCGCCTGTATCGGCGCTGGTGTCAGCTGTATGCTCGGCAGCACTTTACCCGTTTACAGCACTTGTGATGCAGGGTTGTGTGCGTTTAATCTCGCCCGACCGCACAAATGAAAGTCTGCAGGACTGATGGATAGCGATAAACAAAACATCATTTCGTTTACACGGCGCGCGCTTGTGCTGGGCGGTATCAAAGGCGGGCTTGTTCTTACGCTTGCGGCACGGCTTGGCTGGCTGCAACTGGCCGAGGCATCGCACTTCAAGACGCTGGCCGAAAACAACCGCATCAATATGAAGCTGATTGCGCCTTCGCGCGGTATTATCCTTGACCGCATGGGCAACAAGCTGGCTGTGAATGAACAGGATTTTCGCGTCCAGATCACGCCCGAGCAGACCGATGATATTCAAGGGTCCCTTGAAAAACTATCGCGCATTTTTCCGTTACGGCCGTCCGAGATAGATGCTGTTTTAACTCGCGCACGCCAGCAGCAGCATTTCCTGCCGATTGAGATTATCGACAATCTGTCGTGGGAGCAGGTAGCGGCGATTGAGGTGAATATGCCTGATTTGCCGGGCATCAGTATCGATGTGGGGCAGCGCCGTTTTTACCCCGAGGGACCAGCCAGCGCACATATGATTGGCTATGTCGGTTCGGTTGCGAAAGCTGACCAGACGGGCGACCCCGTCTTAAGTCTGCCCGGTTTCAGGGTTGGCAAAACTGGCCTTGAAAAAACATTCGAAGAACCATTGCGTGGCATGGCCGGTAGCAGTCGCATTGAAGTCAACGTGGCGGGCCGCATGGTGCGCGAACTGGAGCGCGATGATGGTGTTGCAGGTGAGGACCTTGTTTTAAGTATCGATCTTGAATTGCAAAAAAAGGTACAGGAGTGCCTTGGTACTGAAAAAAGCGCATCGGCCGTTGTGATGGATGCGCACACAGGGGCCGTGTATGCGTTGGCATCCAGTCCGTCTTTTGACCCCAATTTATTCACGACCAGCATTCCACAGGATGTGTGGGACAAGTTGATGAATGACGAAACCCATCCGCTGAACAACAAGGCCGCTGGCGGTGTGTACCCGCCGGGTTCAACCTTCAAGATGGTGACGGCGCTGGCAGGGCTGGATGCCGGTGTACTAACATCGACGACCAAATGTTTTTGCCCCGGCCATTACGCTGTGGGCGACCATATTTTCCACTGCTGGAAAAAGGGCGGCCACGGCACTGTTGATCTGACTGGTGCTTTAGCACAAAGCTGCGACGTATTCTTTTATAGTCTGGCGCGCGATATTGGTATTGACCGCATAGCGGCCATGGGCCGTCGTCTTGGGCTTGGCCAGGCTTTGGGTATCGAGCTGCCCGAAGAACGAAAAGGCGTTATGCCGGATCAGGCATGGAAACTAAAAGCGTACAAAAAAAAGTGGGAGCCAGGGGAAACCATTGTCGCCAGTATCGGGCAGGGCTACACGCTGGCAAGCCCGCTACAACTGGCAGTGATGACGGCGCGCCTTGTTAATGGTGGCAAGGCTGTGAAGCCTTGGATGGTTGCGCGACAGGGTGAAAACATGTCGCCCAACCTTGTGCGTGACTGGCCTTCGATAGGTATTCTGCCTGAGCATTTGGAGATGATCAAAGTCGGTATGGACGCCGTGGTGGCCGACCCGCAGGGTACGGCGCATGCCTTTGCCATTAAAGATGAAACCAAGGCGATGGGCGGTAAAACTGGTACGGCGCAAGTCAAGCGTATTACGATGCAGCAGCGCAATGAGGGTATGATCCCGCAGGATGACCAGCCATGGAAATTTCGTCACCACGGTCTATTCGTGGGGTATGCGCCCGCGCATGCGCCCCGTTATGTGACATGCGTGGTGGTTGAGCATGGCGGTGCATCAGGCGCTGCCGTGCCTATTGCGCGTGATGTGCTTGAGGCCGTGCAGGATATGGCCCCCGGTGATAAACCCATTTTCAAATCGGAACCTAAAAAGGGTGGGCGTACAGCATGAGAGGGCGCGAAGGAGCAATTACGTTGCGCAAAGACGCACGTCGTTCAGGCCTGATTGGCCGTGTGGCCTTGATACCTTACCCGCTGGTCATTGCCGTGATTATATTGGCCTGTGTTGGGTTTGGTGCGCTTTATTCCGCTGCCGGCGGTAGTTGGGACCCATGGGCTGAACAACAGATTATGCGTTTTTCAGTGGGTTTCTTCGGCATGCTGTTCGTGGCCGTGGTTGACCTTAAATGGGTTTACCGATTGGCTTACCCGTTCTGGTTCTTTTGTGTGGCGCTTTTGGTACTTGTTGAAGTGATGGGCGTGATTGGTATGGGCGCGCAACGCTGGCTCAACTTGGGCGCGTTTAATTTGCAACCGTCCGACTTGACTAAAGTTGCCGTTGTTCTGGCAATGGCACGGTATTACCACGACCAGCCGCCTGAAGGCCCCAAGCATATGAAATCACTCATCCTGCCTGCTGTGCTGACATTGGTGCCTGTAGCGCTTATTGTCATCCAGCCTGACCTTGGCACTGCGCTTATGATCATCATGATCGCAACAGCCATGGTGTTTATCGGCGGCGCGCCGTGGTGGCTGTTTGCAGGCGGCCTCGGATCACTCGCAGCTATCGTGCCTGTGGCTTACCACTTTTTGCATGACTACCAGAAAAAACGTGTGCTCACTTTTTTAAACCCTGAAAGCGACCCTTTGGGGGCGGGGTATCACATCACACAATCCAAAATCGCCATCGGTTCAGGCGGGTTGCACGGCAAAGGTTTTCTGGAAGGCTCGCAGGCGCATTTGAACTTTCTTCCTGAAAAACACACCGATTTTATTTTTACCCTGATTGCCGAGGAATGGGGGTTTCTGGGCGGTATTGCACTACTTGGGCTGTTCAGCTTCATTTTCTGGCAGGGCTACCGCATCGCGTTTCGTTCACGCAACCCTTTTGGCCGTTTGCTGGCCCTTGGTTTGATAACAAACTACGCTATCTACATCATCATCAATATCGGGATGGTAACAGGCTTGATGCCCGTGGTGGGTGAGCCGCTGCCCCTGATCTCGTACGGTGGGACGGCCATGATTTCAATGCTATTCGCATTCGGGCTTACCCTTTGTGTCGAGGTTAATCGTAACCAGACTTTGCCGCGAGGCTGAAGGATAGAATAGAGATGACGACGTTGTTTGAGCCGCTGGTCGCTGGTGCTTTTAAGCTGAAAAACCGTATTGTAATGGCACCGCTAACGCGCAGCCGCGCAGGTGCCAGCCGTATCCCCAATATGATGATGGCCGATTACTATGCACAACGTGCAAGCGCAGGCCTCATTATATCGGAGGCGACCGCCATATCGGAAACCGGCTATGGCTGGAAAGACGCCCCTGCCATGTATAACGACGAACAGCAGGAAGCTTGGAAGCTTATCACGAATGCCGTGCACAAGGCTGGTGGCCTTATTGTTTTGCAGTTGTGGCACATGGGTCGCCTTAGCCATTCGGACCTTATCGGCCAGCAGCCTGTATCGGCCTCGGCCGTGGCGGCTGATGCCGAACATCGTTCCGTACATAAACCATACGAGGTGCCGCGCGCGCTGAGTGTTGATGAAATCAAACAGACCGTAGCCGACTATGCGGCTAGCGCCAAACGCGCTATTGCTGCGGGCTTTGACGGCGTTGAAATTCATGCTGCCAATGGCTACTTGATTGATCAGTTTTTGCGTGACGGCACCAACAAGCGTACAGACGAATACGGCGGTAGTATTGATAACCGGATGCGCTTCATGCAGGAAGTGACGCAAGCGGTTGTAGCAGCCGTGGGTGCTGACCGGACTGGTATTCGCCTATCAACGGCGAACGGCGTGCAGTCGATGTATGACAGCGACCCCAAAGCCACATTTACGCGTGCCGCAGAAGTGCTTGGTGCGTTTGGCTTGGCATACATGCATGTGAAAGAACCTGTGGGTGCCGATATTGCGCTGTCATCCATGCGCAAGACGTTCAAGAACACTCTGATTGTCAATGAAGGGTATGACGGTAAAACCGCGCAAGATGCTGTAGAAAGCGGCGTTGCCGATGCTGTAGCCTTTGGCACTAAATTTCTGGCGAACCCTGATTTGCCTGCACGCATTAAAACCAATGCGGCCTTGAACACGCCTGATGTCACGACCTTTTATAAGGGTGGTGCTGCTGGCTATACGGATTACCCCGCGCTTGCCTGAATTTGGTCAGTTACCTATTATCTTTTTCATAAGTAATAGCCCGTTTAATAGCGCTAAGAGCTGAAGCTATGAGAATAGAAGTTGGATGTTTTAAGTGCTTTTTTGATGACCCTAGTCCTCATAATATTGTGCCACAATCTATTTTAGAAATAAATGATGAAGATGTTTATTATACTATCTGTGATCTTGGCCATAAACAGGCAACTGTAGTTCAAGGCTTTCGATTTGAATTTTTATTTGAATTGGGGTGCTATGCTTACATTGATGGTTATTATAGAGAGGCTATAACTTGTTTTCATGCTGCGCTCGAAAGATTTTATGAATTCTATATTCGTGTTCATGCGATCCATAAGGGCATAAATGAAAAAGAAATAGAAAAATTCTGGAAGGTGGTTTGCAATCAATCTGAACGGCAATTTGGTGCTTATTTAATTTGTTATTTGAGTGATCGTGCCTGTTCAGCCCCTGTGCTTTCTGATGCTTCAGTGAAACTTAGGAATGCTGTAGTTCATAAGGGAAAAATTCCGACTAAATTGCAGGCTATGAAGTTTGGTGAGCAGGTTTTAGAAATTTTATCCCCGCAAATCGACTTTATAAAAAGAGAACGCAAGTCTTCACTGGGAAAATTGACTATGCTTTCTCAGATAGAAAAACATAAAAAAGTTGATACTGAATACACGCCTGTTTTTCTGGCTAACTCTACAGCTATGTGTATGGCGGTGGATGCGGGGTCTGAACCTTTTAAAAATCTAAATGCATTAATTGAACACTTAACTAAGAGAGCTAAGCGTTTTAATTTAGCAAAGTCAGGCTAATTATGCGGCGCTCTGGTCGCGGAAGGTTATGCCTTTTTCTTTCAGCATGGCCTGTAGCTCGCTGCTTTCATACATTTCGCGCACGATGTCGCAACCGCCGACAAATTCGCCCTTCACGTATAATTGGGGGATGGTCGGCCAGTTTGTGAAGTCTTTAATGCCTTGGCGCAGTTCTGCATCAGGCAGGATGTCGATGCCTTTGAATGGTACTTGCAGAATTGACAGGATTTGTACAACCGCTGCCGAGAAGCCGCATTGCGGGAACACGGGCGTGCCCTTCATGTACAAAACAACTTCATTCTCAGCGAGATCTTTTTTGATGCGGTCAAAAATAGGGGCGGTCATTGGATGGTTCCTTTGTCGGTATTATCAGGTATGCGGGTATGGATTTGTAAGGCATGAAGGTCGGTGCCCAGTTTGCCTTGCAGGGCTTCTTGTACCATGCGGTGCTGCATGACGCGGCTTTTGCCCACGAAGGCATCGGCCGTCACTACGGCGGCGTAATGGTCGCCATCACCGCGTAAATCCTCGATGCGTACGTCAGCGCCGGGAATGCCCGCGCGGATCATGCGCTCAATTTCGGATGCGTCCATCGCCATTTGTTTAGCCTTTGCCTGCCATGTAATCAGGCAGCCAGTTTTCGTTTTTGGCAACAAGGCTAGTGATGTTAGCGCTGCCGCCCTGGAAAACAAGACGGTCGGGGATGGTGGTGCCGATGACCAATGCAGGCACGCCCGCGGCTTCAGCCAGCTTCACGACTTTTGACGGCTCGCTGGTGGCTACCACATAGCGGCCTTGGTCTTCGCCGAACCAGAAGGCGGCATCAGATGCGTGGTCGGCTTTTTCAAGGTCAGCGCCGCAATTGCCAGCCATGCCCATTTCGGCAATGGCAACCAGCAGGCCACCATCGCTGATGTCGTGGCAGGCGGTGAGCATGCTGTCGTTGATCAGGCTGCGGATGAAATCACCATTGCGGCGTTCAACGGCCAGATCAACATTCGGGGCATCGCCTGTTTCAGCGCCGTGGATTTCACGTACGAACAGCGACTGGCCCAAATGCGTGCCAGCGCCACCAATCAGCACAAGCGTGTCGCCATTCGGCTTGATGGCAAGGCCCACGGCTTTGCGGGCATCTTTCATCAGGCCTACGCCACCAATGACGGGTGTTGGCAAAATGGCTTTGCCGTTGGTTTCGTTATAGAGCGATACGTTGCCGGAGACGACAGGGTAGTCGAGCGCCAGACAGGCTTCGCGCATGCCCTCAATAGCATCGGCAAACTGGCCCATGATCTCGGGTTTTTCGGGGTTGCCGAAATTGAGGTTGTTGGTAATAGCCAGCGGCAGGCCGCCCGTGGCCGTGATGTTGCGCCAGCTTTCGGCAACGGCCTGTTTGGCACCTTCTTTTGCATTGGCCTGCACATAGCGCGGCGTACAATCAGATGACATGACGAGTGCTTTTTGCGATTTCTCAAGACGCACGACAGCAGCATCGGATGCACCGGGGCCGTATTTGGTCTCACCACGGACCAGCGGGTCGTATTGCTCGTAGATCCATTTTTTCGATGCAACATCAGGGCAAGCGATGAGTTTATCGAGCGCTGCTGCCAAGCCGCCTGCAGGCAATTGCGTATGCGCATTATCAAGCGCGGCGGGTTTTGCCAGCGGTGCCGTGGGGCGCACATATTTCGGTGCTTCATCAACCAATGGCGGCACGGGAATATCGCACCATGTGCGTCCATACATATTGAGGGTCAGGTAGCGGCGTTCGACCGTATGGCCGATGGTTGCGTAATCGAGGTCCCATTTATCGAAGATCTTGTTCGCCTCGGCTTCGCGGCCGGGCTTCAGAATTACGAGCATGCGTTCCTGCGATTCCGAGAGCATGATTTCGTAAGGCACCATGCCTGCTTCGCGCATTGGCACTTTGTCGAGATCCATCACTAAGCCGATTTCGCCTTTGGCGGCAATTTCGACAGCGGATGAAGTAAGGCCGGCTGCGCCCATGTCTTGGAGCGACACGATGCAATCGGTTGTCATCAATTCGAGGCATGCTTCGAGAAGCAGTTTTTCGGTGAACGGGTCGCCGACCTGTACGGTCGGGCGCTGATCTTCCGAGCCTTCGGTGAATTCGGCCGAAGACATGGTGGCGCCGTGAATACCGTCACGCCCTGTTTTAGAGCCAACGTAGACAACAGGCTGGCCTGCGGATGCGCCGCGGGAATAGAAAATCTTATCCTGTTCAGCCACGCCCACCGTCATGGCGTTCACGAGAATGTTGCCGTTATAGGCTGCGTGGAAATTGGTTTCGCCGCCCACTGTCGGCACACCGACTGAGTTGCCGTAGTCGCCAATGCCTTTGACAACACCAGCGACCAGCTGGCGGGTTTTAGGGTGCGACGGGTCGCCAAAGCGCAGCGCGTTCAGGTTGGCCACAGGGCGTGCGCCCATGGTGAATACGTCACGCAGAATGCCGCCAACGCCTGTCGCGGCACCTTGGTATGGTTCAATGTATGAAGGGTGGTTATGCGATTCCATCTTGAAGATGGCGGCCTGATTGTCGCCGATATCGATGACGCCAGCACCTTCGCCCGGGCCCTGAATGACCCATGCGGCTTTGGTCGGTAATTTGCCGAGCCAGTGGCGCGATGATTTATACGAGCAGTGCTCCGACCACATGACCGAGAAGATACCCAGTTCGGTGTAAGTCGGGATGCGGCCGAGAATTTCGAGAACGTGCTTGTATTCGTCACCCTTCAAACCGAACTCGGCGGCGAGTTTCTCGCTGACTTCCGGTTCCTTGAATTTTTCGGGGAGTTTTTGGGCTGTGTTGGCCATCATCGTCATTACCTCAATACCTTTGCAATACCATCGAAGAAGGGGCGTGCGGATGCGTTGCCCAAGTCCGGGTCCGTCGCGTCTTCGGGGTGGGGCATCATGCCCAGAATGGTTTTCGTCTTGTTGTAAACACCGGCAATGCCGTCGGTCGAGCCGTTGATATCAACGACGCCCTGACCATTCGCATCGCAGTAACGGAAGGCAACCTGCCCGTTGTCGTTCAGCGATTTTACTGTGTCGGCATCGACCACATAATTGCCTTCGCCGTGGGCGACGGGCACTGTCATCATGTCGCCGGTTTTCATGGCCGATGTAAATGTATTGCTACCAGCTTCGAGGCGCAGGTGAACGGTTTTGCAAATGAATTTAAGTGATGCGTTGCGGAGCAATGCGCCCGGTACCAGCCTTGTTTCAACCAGCATCTGGAAGCCGTTGCACACAGCCAGCAATGGCGTGCCTGCATTGGCCAGCCTGATAACTTCTTTCATGACGGGCGAATGTGCGGCAATGGCGCCGCAGCGTAAGTAATCGCCATACGAAAAACCGCCCGGCAAGACCATGAGGTCAGGCTTACCGATATCGGTATCCTTGTGCCACAAAAGGCGCGGGCGCTGGCCTGATGCCCTTTCAATGGCGTCTGCCATGTCCTTTTCGCGATTGGAGCCCGGGAATACAACTACAACTGATTTCATGAAAACCTCTTCGACCGCTTTTGTTTGTCACGTCTGGAGGTTGTTTTACAAGTAGAAAATGCCTTTAAGATTCGGCAAGTTTGAAAAACGTGAACTGTTAATATGGTAAGAAACCAAGATTCAAAAAAATATCCACAAGCGATGCAGAATCTTGTTGGAAATGTGGCAAACGCGATGATAGCGTTCTTGGACTGACTACATACATGAGGTTGTTTAAAACCTCGGGTGAGTTGGACGGGCGGTTCAATCAGTAGCGTTAAAAAAAGCACGACCTTTGTAGGGGCGTGCTTTTTTAGTAACGAAAATGCCTGTTTTAAGCCGTTTTGACCTGCGCTTCAGCATCTTTCAGGAAACGGTTCATCATGGAGGGAATGGCCGATGTATCGCGTGATTTGGCAGCCATATCGGCTGATACCTTGGCAATCACGTCACCGACGCCTGCTTCCTTTAGGTTTGAGGATACAACCGTGCCTGCGTAGGCGTCAGCATCGGCGCCTGTCAGCCCCATTTCTTGTGCGGCCCACAGGCCCAACAGTTTGCTGGCTTTCGATTCTATGCGGAACAGGGTCTCCTGATCGTGGGCATATTTGTTCTCGAAGGCGGTTTCGCGGGGATCAAGGGTGGTCATGTTAAGATTTTCCTTTGCGTAAGTGCGCTGAATTCTCTAAAACCAAGGCAGATTTGTAAAGGATATTCCGATGAGCCTTTTTACCGCTTCTCCGCGTCGCCGCCAACTTTATGAAGGTAAAGCCAAAATTATCTATGAAGGCCCTGAGCCCGGCACGGTTATCCAGTACTTCAAAGATGACGCAACGGCAGGCAATGGCGCCAA
>Ga0209066_10000778_pt1 | contig 45492 bp, 38 predicted proteins | sample All_14_2_FD_187198 | JGI IMG/M metagenome (GOLD analysis project Ga0209066, IMG submission 187198) | Freshwater microbial communities in response to fracking from Pennsylvania, USA - Allegheny Zone_MetaG_DW_15 (SPAdes) (version 2) ... | reverse complement strand
CCCATGATCCGCCCGATCCCCCAGATCGCCGCCAACAGCCCCGCAACCAGCAGCATCAGACCAGCCCGGTTGACCCGAAACCACCCGCCCCGCGTGCGGTATCCTCCAGATGTTCCACCACGGCAAAGCGCATCTGCACCACCGGCGCCAGGATCATCTGCGCGATGCGGTCGCCATGGCGCACCACAAACGGCGCATCCCCCAGATTGATCAGCAGCACGCCCAGCGGCCCGCGATAATCGCTGTCGATGGTGCCGGGCGCATTGGGCACGGTGATGCCATGGCGCAAAGCCAGCCCCGATCGCGGCCGGATCTGCATTTCAAACCCGTGCGGCACCTCGACCCGGAACCCGGCGGGGATCACCCGGCGCTGCATCGGCGCCAGCACCACGCCCGTGGCGCGGTCTTCGGCGGGCAGATTGGCGCGGATATCCGCCCCCGCCGCCCCCGGCGCCGGTCTACGAAGCGCGTGAGTTCATCGTCTACTTCCCGTTCGATCAATCGATCCTGACGCCGGAAGCCCAGACCGTGGTTTCGGAAGCAGCTCAGTACGCTCAAGCCGGTGCGGCCACCCGCATCGTGGTCGTCGGTCACGCCGACACCTCCGGCTCGGCCAAGTACAACGTCGGCCTGTCCCAGCGTCGCTCCAAGGCCGTCGCTGACGCCCTGGTCGGCATGGGCGTCGACACCTCGACCCTCGCGGTCGACTGGAAGGGTGAATCCGAACCCGCCGTCGCCACCGGCGACGGGGTGAAGGAACCCCTGAACCGCCGCTCGACGATCTCGATCAACTTCTGATCCTGATCCGAAGCGACAACGCTTAAGCGAGGGCCCCGGAGGAAACTCCGGGGCCCTTTGCTATGGGCTATCCGGCGATCAGGACCCACGCCCCCACGGCGGCGAAGCCGGCTGCGGCCGCCCAGCGGATGTACTTCAGCGGCAGGGTCGTAGCCGCCGCCTCGCCGAGCAGCACCGCCGGAACATTGGCGATCATCATTCCCAGCGTGGTCCCAGCCGTGACCTCCAGCACGCTCTGGAAGCGCGCGCCAAGCCCGATGGTCGCCACCTGGGTCTTGTCGCCCATCTCGACCAGGAAGAAGGCGATCGCCGTGGTCAGGAAGATCGAGCCGGCGCGCACGGCCGGCGCGCCTTCATCGTCATCGATCTTGTCCGGCACCAGCGCCCAGGCGGCGAAGGCCAGGAAGGCGAGGCCGAGGACCCAGCGCACCCAGGGTCCCTCCAGCCATTGAGCCGCGACCATGCCCACAAGGGCGGCCAGCGCATGATTGGCCAGGGTGGCGACAAGGATGCCCGAGATGATCGGGATCGGCCGGCGGAAGCGGGCCGCCAGAAGAATGGCGAGAAGCTGGGTCTTGTCGCCGATCTCGGCGACAGCCACCAGCCCGGTGGAAACGAGAAAAGCCTGCATTGAACAAAGAGTCCCGGCGGGGCCGAACGGTCGGACCAATGGCGTCTCGCGCCAGGACCCCGCATGAGCCGGCGCGAAAGCCAAAGGTCTCGCCAGGCCTTTCGGCTGATGTCGCCATGGGGCGGAAACCCCAAGTGTGTTGACGACAACCCCGCTGGATACGCGGGCGGCTACTCCCCAGTGACGGGGTTCAGATACTGCCTTGGGGCGCCAAGGGCAAGCCTCAGCCCCACGGCCCCGATCGCCGCCCGCCCGTCACAGGAACGGCCGTCCTGGCCTGGCCAGACCGGGAACCCTCAATTGGACGCCCGGGAGCAAGCTTGCGCAGCGCGGCCACACGGTTGGCGGTGCTGGGGTGGGTCGAGAACAGGTTGTCGGCGCCCTCGCCGGACAGGGGGTTGATGATGAACATCTGGGCGGTGGCCGGATTGCGTTCAGCCGTGTGGTTGATCGCCCGCTTTGACCAGGCTTCGATCTTTGACAGGGCGCTGGCCAGGGCCTCCGGGTCGCCGCTGATCTCGGCGCCGCCGCGGTCGGCTTCATATTCCCGGCTGCGGCTGATGGCCATCTGCACGACCCCGGCCGCCATGGGGGCCAGAATCGCCAGGGCGAGCATGCCGATAAACCCGCCGGGCCGGTCGCGATCGCCGCCGAACAACAGACCAATGTTGGCGATGGCCGAAATGGCCCCCGCCAGGGTCGCGGTGATGGTCATGGTCAGGGTGTCGCGGTGACGGACATGCGCCAGTTCATGGGCCATCACCCCCCGGACCTCGCGACGATCCAGCATCCGCAGAAGCCCGACCGTCGCCGCCACAGCCGCGTTCTCCGGATTGCGGCCGGTGGCGAAGGCGTTGGGCTGGTCTCCCTCGATGACATAGACCTTCGGCGGCGGCATGCCGGCCCGCGCGGCCATCTCCAGCACATCCTGAGCATAGGTCCTGACCCCGGCGTCGGGGTGGTTGGCGTCGACGGGCTGGGCGCGATACATGCGCAGGACGATCTTGTCGGCGTTCCAGTAGCTGAACAGGTTCATGCCGCCGGCGAGGACCAGGCCGATGACCATTCCGGCGGCGCCGCCGATCAGCCAGCCGATGCCGACGAACAGGGCTGTCAGGCCCGCCAGAAGCATGAAGGTGCGAAGCGTATTGTTCATGGCCCTGATGTGGTTTTGGCTATGCCCCGGCGCAAGTCCGTCGCGCTGAACACTGTCTCGCCTAAGTCAAATCCGGTCGCTATAAGGCGACATGAAAATGCAGAAAGAAGCGGCCGCCATCGTTGCGCGGCTTGAAGAAGAATACGAACGGTCCGTCGCGGCCCTGCGCACTCATCTCAAGGCCTTCCTTGAGGAGGGCGTCCGGCCCGACCCGGCCCTTCGTGAAACCGGCGCCTACGTCTATCCGGAGCTGCGTCTCCACTGGTCGGGCGAGAGCGGCTATCCGTCGATCACCCGCGCCTACGCCCGGATTTCCAACCCCGGCTACTACGCCACCACCATCACCCGCCCGGCCATGTTCCACGACTATCTGGTCGAACAGCTGGCCCTGATGATGGAGGACTTCGGCGTCGAGGTTGAGGTCGGCCGGTCGATCCAGGAAATCCCCTTTCCCTATGTCCTCGACGGCGGCGACCTGAGCCTGGCCGACGCCCAGGCCTCGGAAATCGCCCGCTGGTTCCCGGCCACCGAGCTGGCCCATATCGGCGATGAGGTGGCGGACGGTATCTGGGACCCGATGCTGTCCGACGAGCGGCCCCTGGCCCTGTTCGACGGCCTGCGCACCGACTTCTCCCTGGCCCGGCTCAAGCACTACACCGGCGCCCCGGCTGAACACGTCCAGCAGTATATCCTGTTCACCAACTACCATCGCTACGTCGACGAGTTCGTCCGCTGGGGCTGCCAGCAGCTTCAGGAAGGCAGGTACGAGGCCCTCTCCTGCTCCGGTGGCGTCTACGTCACCAAAGACACCCCCGAACCCGAACTGGCCGTGGCCAACGGCGCCTGGCGGCGCCACCAGATGCCGGCCTATCACCTGATGGCCCCCGATGGTCAGGGCATCACCCTGGTCAACATCGGCGTCGGCCCGTCAAACGCCAAGACCATCACCGACCATCTGGCGGTGCTGCGTCCGCAGGCCTGGCTGATGATCGGCCACTGCGGCGGCCTGCGGGGCAGCCAGAAGATCGGCGACTACGTCCTGGCGCACGCCTACCTGCGGGAGGATCACGTTCTTGACGATATCCTGCCCACCGACATCCCCATTCCCAGCATCGCCGAGGTCCAGCGGGCCCTTTATGACGCGGCCAAGCTGGTCAGCGGCGACAGCGGCGAAGCCCTGAAGAAGCGGCTACGGACCGGCACCGTCTACACCACCGACGACCGGAACTGGGAGCTGCGCTACACCCACAGCGCCATTCGCTTCAACCAGAGCCGGGCGGTCGGCGTGGACATGGAAAGCGCCACCATCGCCGCCCAGGGCTTCCGCTTCCGGGTGCCTTACGGGACGCTGCTCTGCGTCTCGGACAAGCCCCTACACGGCGAGATCAAGCTGCCCGGACAGGCCAACGCCTTCTATGAGCGGGCGATCGGCCAGCACCTGCAGATCGGCATCGCCACGGTCGACCTGCTGAGGGCCGAGGGGCCCCGGCTTCACAGCCGCAAGCTTCGCGCCTTCGACGAGCCGCCGTTCCGCTGATCGCGGTCAGGCGGTCAGCCAGCCGACGATCTGTTGCGCCAGAGCCGGCTCGGCCACGGCCGACAGATGGTCGCCGTCGATCCTGACCGCCCGGGCATTGGGCATGGCCAGGGCCAGCTTCTCCGGCGAGCCGTTATCCTGGTCGTCGCGTCCGCAGACGATCAGGGTCGGGACGTCGAGGCCCGAGAGGTCTTCCGGCGTGGTGCCGACGAAGTTGGCCAGCACCCCCAGCAGGGCCCCGGGCTTGAAGCCGCCGGCCTTGATCCGGGCCTGGATGTATTTGCCAGCGCGGGGGTCGCGGGCGTTCTCGCCATTGCGGATCGAGTCCTCGAACATCTCCGCCCGGGCGCCCGACTGCATGACCCCGCTGTCGCCCATGCCGCCAAGCACGGCGCGGCGCGGCCGCATGCCCCGGACCATACAGCGCACGGCGGTGCGGGCGCCGAGGCTGTAGCCGACCAGATCAAACTCCTTCAGGCCCAGATGGGCGACCAGCGCCTCCTGATCCATGGCCAGGGTATCGCCGACCCACGTGGCCGGATCCTCGGGCGCGGCCGAATCGCCATGGCCGCGCAGGTCCGGCGCGATGGCCTGGAAGCCGGCCTCCGCCACCGCCGCCAGCACGCCGGGCTCGAGCCAGTTGAGACGGGCGTTGGCGATAAAGCCGTGCAGCATCAGGACCGGCCTGCCGGTTCCCATACGGTGATAGGCGATGCGCTGGCCGTCGAAGCTGTCGAAATAGTCCGTGGTGATCATGATCTGAGGGTGCCGCGACAGACGCCGATGCGTCCAGCCTCAAAATTCGTCGCCGGTCCGGGCGCGGCCCTTCCGTCCCCGCTTGCGCCGCCGTTGAAAGCCTCTAGCGTCGCCCTCTTCAAGGCGTGTTCGAGGAACGGATTATGGGGCGATTGGCACTGGCGGCGGGCGTGGCCCTGAGCCTGATGGCGGGACTGGCGAACGCGGGAACGGTGGCGGTCACCGCCGATCGCCTGCTGGACGTCCGCACCGGCAAATACATCGACAGCCCCCTGGTGGTGATTACCGACGGACGGATCACCGCTGTTGGCAAACAGGGTGAACTGACGGCGCCGGCCGACGCGGAAACGGTGGCCCTTCCCGGCCTGACCCTGATGCCCGGGCTGATCGACATGCACGTCCATCTCGACTCCTCGCCCCTCTATGGCGGCTACAACGGCTTGGCCTTTACCGACAACTTCTGGACCGTCGTCGCGGTCAAGAACGCCGAGGCCACGCTCAAGGCCGGCTTCACCACCGTCCGCAACGTCGGCGCCGACCGCTACAACGACGTGGCCATCGAACAGGCCGTGGAAGAGGGCCTGGCGATCGGTCCGCGGATCGTGCCGGCCACCTACGCCATCGGCGCGACCGGCGGACACTGCGATTCCACCTATCTGCCGCCGTCCGTCGATATCAGTTCTCCCGCCGTGGCCGACGGTCCCGACGCGAACCGCAAGATGGTTCGCAAGCTGAAGAAGTACGGCGCCAGGGTGATCAAGATCTGCGCCACCGGCGGGGTGTTCTCCAATGACGCGGTCGGGGTCCAGCAGATGACCCTGGAGGAGATCCAGGCGGTCACCAGCGAGGCCCATATGGCCGAGATGAAGGTCGCCGCCCATGCCCACGGGCCGGAAGGCATCCGCGCCGCCATCGCCGGCGGGGTCGACACCATCGAGCACGCCAGCCTGGTCGACGACGAGGGCATCCGCATGGCCGTGAAGGCCGGGACCTTCTTTGGCATGGACATCTACAACACCGAATACACCCAGTCCGAAGGGGCGAAGAACGGGGTGCGGGAAAGCGAACTGAAGAAGGACCGCGACATCGGCGAGGTGCAGCGGCAGAACTTCTGCAAATCGCTGAAGGCCGGGGTGAAACAGATCTATTCCACCGACGCTGGCATCTATCCCCACGGCGACAACGCCAGACAGTTCGCCGTCATGGTCCGCTATTGCGCCACGCCCCTGCAGGCGATCCAGAGCGCGACGATCAACTCGGCCGAGGCGCTGGGTCAGAGCAAGGACGTCGGCGAGGTCAAGGTCGGCGCCTGGGGCGATCTGATCGGCGTGCGGGGCGACCCGCTGGCCGATGTGACGGTGCTGCAGTCGGTGCCCTTCGTGATGAAGGGCGGCGAGGTGATCAAGGCCCCTTGAGCGCAGAAACCACCGGGAGAGCGGGGGCGCCGTCTGGCGCCCCCGTTTCGAGGGATTTCAAAGGCTTGACCCCGCGCGGCGATGAAGTTGCGATGAAGTCAGAGTGAAGTTGGAATGAAGTGAAGGTGAAGGCGTTCTGAAGCGGTTGTGAAGCGCCGGTGAAGCGGCGGTGAGGCGCCTGGGCGGGGGCATCCCACCCCGTCCCGATCGAAGCGCCGTCCATTATCGCATGGCCGCCAGACGGCCTGAAACGATGATCAGATCTCGCAGACCGACTGGATTTCAGCGCGCAGGTCGGGAAGGCCCGTGCCCTTTTCCGCCGAGGTGGCCAGCACCCGCGGGAAGGCGGCGGGCCGCTTGATGATCTGGGCCTGGGTCTTGAGCACCAAAGCCGCGGCTTCCGCCGGCTTGATCTTGTCGGCCTTGGTCAGGACGATCTGGTAGGAAACGGCCGAGACGTCGAGGGCGTCGAGGGCTTCCTTGTCGACATCCTTGAGGCCGTGACGGGCGTCGATCAGCAGATAGACCCGCTTGAGGTTGGGCCGACCCCGCAGATACTGGCGGCCAAGGTCCTGGAACTTGTTGGCCGTCTGACGCGAAACGCGGGCGAAGCCGTAGCCGGGAAGGTCGACCAGACGCACCTTGTCGGCGAGGATGAAGAAGTTGATCTCCCGCGTCCGGCCCGGCTCGTTCGAGGCCCGGGCCAGCTTCTTGTGACCGACCAGCGCATTGATCAGGCTGGACTTGCCGACGTTGGAGCGGCCCGCGAAGCAGACCTCGGGAAGGTCGCCCGGGGGCAGACCATCCATCTTGACCGCCCCCATCATGAACGTGGCCTGGCCGGCGAAGAGGATGCGCGCCTCCTCCAGCTGCTCGTCCGTAAAGATGGGGTCAGCGGTCATCAGACCGCCTTTGCCCGGAAGCGCCCGATGAAGTCGTCAATCGGGTTATCGACCTTCAGCCGGTGCATGATGATGTACTGCTGGAAGATCGAAAGGATGTTGGAGAAGGTCCAGTAGATGATCAGGCCGACCGCGAAGGGGGCCATGATGAAGGTGAACAGCAGCGGCATCAGCTGGAAGATCTTCTGCTGCATCGGGTCGGGCGCCGGCGGGTTCATGGCCGTGGTCAGCCACATGGTGAAGCCGTAGAGCAGGACGCAGATGCCCAGACCCAGGGCGCCGGCCAGGAACGGTCCGGCCAGCGGCACCGAGGCCGGGTCGAAGGGCAGCAGGCCAAACAGGTTCCAGATGTTGGTCGGGTCGCGGGCCGAAAGGTCCTTCACAAAGCCGAAGAACGGCGCATGGCGCATTTCGATGGTGGTCGAGAGCACCTTGTAGAAGGCCAGGAAGACGGGGATCTGCAGGGCCAGCGGCAGACAGCCAACCAGCGGATTGACCTTCTCGCGCTGATACAGGGCCATGGTTTCCTGCTGCAGCTTGGTCGGATCGTCCTTGTATTTCGCCTTGAGCGCATTCATCGGCTCGGTCAGCTTCTTCATCTTGGACATCGACTCGTAGCTCTTGTTGGCGAGCGGGAAGAGGATGATCCGGACGCAGAGGGTGACCATCAGGATGGCCACGCCGAAGTTGCCCACCAGGCCGTAGAAGAACTCCAGGGCCATGAAGAAGGGACGGGTCAGGAAGAACAGCATGCCCCAGTCGACCGCCTTGTCGAAGGCCGGGATGCCGTACTGCTTTTCATAGGCCTGCAGCTGCTGGACCTTCTTGGCCCCGGCGAACAGGCGGGTAGTGTCGGTCAGGGTGGCGCCGGGGGCGACGGTGACAGGCTGGCCGGTGGCGACGGCGGAATAGTAGTCGCGGCCGATGTCCCGGGGAGCGTCAAACCGGTAGGCGCCGGTGAAGGGCTTGGCCTGGTCGGGGACGATGGCCGCCAGCCAGTATTTGTCGGTGATGCCCAGCCAGCCGCCGGTGGTGTCCCAGGTCTGCTTGTCAGCCTTGTCCTGGTCTTTCTTCCAGGGCTTGTACTTCTTGATCCGCAGTTCCTTGGCCATGACGCCGACGGCGCCTTCATGGACGTTCTGACCCTTGCCGGCTTCCGGCGGCAGGCCGGCGCGGCGGACCGCCGCCTCGCGCTGCAGGGAGATGGGCGCGGCGCCGGTGTTCTTCACCGTGTCGGTGACGGTGAACATGTAGTGGTCATCGACGGCGATGCGGCGGTTGAACTCGAGCCCCTGCGGGCTGGTGTAGGTGAGCACGACCGGCGAGGACTGGGTCAGGACCTGACCTTCCTTGACCGTCCAGCGGGTGTTGGAGTCCGGCAGGCCGGCGACATTCTGGCCGCGCCAGGTGAAGTCGGCGAACCAGGCGTTGGCCGTGCCCTCGGGGCGCAGCAGGTCGACGCGGGGCGAGGTCTTGTCGACGGTCTGGCCATACTGGTCGAGCAGCAGATCATCGATGCGTCCGCCGACCAGGTTGATCGAACCGGTCAGCACCGGAACGGTCTTGCCCTTGAGCTGGGTCGTGGTCTGGATCGGCACCCGCGGAAAGGCGGCGACGGCGGCGGCGCGGCTGAGATTGCCGGCGCTGACGGTCGGAGCGACGGGGCCCTTGGGGGCGACGACCGCCTTGGAGGCCTCAGCCTGTTTGGCCTTGAGCTCTGCCTGCCGCTTTCTGGACTGCGGCTCCATGACAAAGAACTGGTAGGCCATCAGCAGAACGATGGCCAAGCCGAAGAAGATGATCGTGTTGCGGGATTCTTGTTGCATGGAGCAGGTTCAGACCGGCGCTGATGAGGAAGGCGCGCTTTGCTTCGGCGCGGCGGGAAGGTCGGCGGCGAGCCTTATCAGCGCGCTTTTCACATCGTCAAGCAAACGCGCCCAGTCACGGACGGGCGTTCCGTCCCTGGCCACGAAAACATAGTCATATCCGGGGCGGGCGAGGGCCGGCAAAACCAGGCGGGCGGCCTCTCTGAGGCGGCGTTTGGCGCGGTTCCGAACCACGGCGCCGCCGACCTTTTTTGTCGCGGTGAAGCCGACGCGAACGACGGGTTGGTCATCCTGGCGCGAGCGCATCTGGACGACGACAGCGCCATGGGCGCGATAAGCGCCTTTCGCGGCCGCCAGAAACTGGGGCCGCGTTCGCATGCGCTCAATGGTGATGGGTTCGGACAGGGGTTCGCCCCCCGATGCGAACGGTGCGCGGACGGCCCTTAGGCCGTCAGCTTCTTGCGGCCCTTGGCGCGGCGGCGGGCGACAATCTTCTGGCCGTTCTTGGTGGCCATGCGGGCGCGGTAGCCGTGGCGACGCGCGCGCACGAGACGCGAAGGTTGGAAAGTGCGCTTCACGGTGCAGCTCCGAAACAATAGCAATTAGCGCGGCGAAATCGTCCGCCGCGATGAGCCGGGGTGGATACGGGATGAGGGGTGGTGAGTCAACCGCCTGACACAGGCAATCGCTTGCGGGCCTTACCGCGGGCGCCGGGCTCGCCCCGATGCGGATCGGGAAGCCTATGACCCGGGCGGTCAGCGAACGGGGACAGGTTCTTCGCGACGCCGTGGCGGCAGGTATGGACAGCAAGCGCGGCGGATAACCTGTCCCCGCTTACAGATCAGGGCGGATGACGGCCTTGCCGACCACCTTTCGCCCGGCCAGCAGGTCGAACGCCTGCCGCCAGTCCGACAGGGGCAGTTCGGCGTGGACCCGGGGATTGATGGTCCCCTCATCGGCCAGTTTCCAGATCGCCTGGGCGTTTTCCCGGCCCCGGTCGGGGAAGCGGCGGCCGTATTCGCCGGCCCGGACCCCGACGACCGAGAAGCCCTTGATCAGAGGCATGTTGACCGAAACCTCTGGAATGCGGCCCGAGGTGAAGCCGATGACCAGAAGGCGGCCGTCGAAGGCGATGCAGCGGACGCTTTCGTCGAAGACATCGCCGCCAACCGGATCGTAGATGACGTCGGCGCCGGCCCCGCCGGTGATGGCCTTGACCTGATCGCGGAAGCCGCCGGTGACATTGACCACGGCGTCAGGCTGATATTCGGCCTGAACAATGGCCAGTTTATCATCTGAGGCCGAGGCGGCGATGACCCGGGCGCCGAGCGACCTGGCCAGATCGACCGCCGCCAGGCCAACCCCGCCGGCCGCGCCATGGACCAGCACCCATTCGCCCGGCTGGACGTTGGCCCGCCGCACCAGGGCCACCCAAGCGGTCAGATAGGCGGCGCCATAACTTGCGGCCTGGGCCCAGGACAGCCGCTCGGGCTTTGCCCGGACCGCCGCCGCCGGCAGCAGGGCGTATTCGGCAAAACCGCCCAGCTTGGCCCCGCCGCAGACGGCGTCACCCTCCGACAGATGCGTCACGCCCTCGCCGATCGCAGCGACCTCGCCCGACAGTTCCATGCCGAGGCCAAAGGGCAGCGAAGGCTTCATCTGGTATTCGCCCCGGGTCATCAGCAGGTCGGGGAAATTGACCCCGGCCGCCCGCACCCTGACCAGCACCTCGCCGGGACCCGGCGTGGGGACGGGAACCTCGCGGAGGGCGCAACCGGCATAGTCCGCCGCAAGATTTTCGACGACGAGGGCGCGCATCACTTCACTCCATTGACCTGGCTCAATTGCAGACGAGGCGCCGCAGGGTAAGTCCATCGTCGGCGCCATTTCGCGCCTCCCCCGTTCAGTGTAGAACCCCTCGCCCACCTTCCAAGAGCTCTTTGGCCATGACCACGCCCGCTTTCACGCCCGTTTCCTTCACCCGGTACGACACCGATTTCGAAGGTTTCACCCGCGATCTGGGCGACAGTTTCCGCCGCTATGGCTTTGCGGTGATCAGCGACCACGGCATGGGCCAGGACCGGATCGACAGCGCCATCGACAAGGCCAAGGCCTTCTTCGCCCTGCCCGAGGAGGCCAAGCGCGCCTATCTGGTCGAGGGCGGCAAGGGCCAGCGCGGCTACACCGCCTTTGGCGTCGAGACGGCCAAGGGAAACCAGCATTTCGACCTGAAGGAGTTCTGGCATGTGGGCCGGGAGCTGCCCGCCGGCCACCGCTACAGCGCCCAGATGCCGGACAATCTGTGGGCCAGCGAGATTCCGGGCTTCAAGGACGAGTTGCTCTGGCTGTTCAACGCCCTGGACGGCATGGGCGGCAAGGTCCTGCAGGCCATCGCCAGCTATCTGGACCTCGACCGGCACACCTTTGATGCGCAGGTGAAGGACGGCAATTCGATCCTGCGGCTGCTGCATTATCCGCCGGCCGGATTCGATGGGCCCAACGAGCGGGCCGGAGCGCATGAGGACATCAACGCCATCACCCTGCTGCTCGGCGCCGAGGAAGGCGGGCTGGAGGTTCTGGACCGGGACGGCCAGTGGCTGGCGATCAATCCGCCGGCGGGCTCGCTGGTCATCAACATCGGCGACATGCTGAGCCGGGCGACCAATGACGTGCTGCCTTCGACCACCCACCGGGTGGTCAATCCGCCGCCGGAGCGGCGCAATGTGCCACGCTATTCGACGCCGTTCTTCCTGCATTACGCGCCCGATCACCTGATCGAGACCCTGCCCGGTTGCGCCACGCCTGAGCGGCCCAACCGTTATCCGGAGCCGATCACGGCCGACCAGTTCCTCGCCCAGCGACTGGCCGAGATCAAACTGGGCTGAGCCGAAGCCAGCCACCTAATCTTAACCACGCCGACGCCAAGGTGCACAGAATGTGTGCGGAGGATCGCGTGGATGGACGGTAGTGCGCCGATAGCGCCCCAGGGCGACGACGTCACGGCCGTCCGGTCGCTCGATCTCGATGCCCTGCGCGGGAAAATGGCCCGCGTCTGCCGTCTGGCGGTGGCCATCGCCGGGGCGGACCACGCCTATGTGGTGCTCAATGAAGAGCATGGCGTCTGGCATTCAGGCTTTCCCGGTTCGCCGGAGGGCATGATCGAGGCCAAAGACTCCGTGAGCTTCCAGAACGCCGGCGAAATCTGGATCGAGAACGCCCTGGCGGTCCTGCCCGATCATCCGTGGGTCTCCGGCCCGCTGGCGGTGCGGTCCTATTCCGCCGTCCCCCTGTGCCTGAGCAACGGCCTGAGGATTGGCTCCCTGTCGGTGATCTCGGGCCAGCCCCGCGGCTTTTCCCCCGAGGTGAAGGCCGGGCTCAACGACTGCGCCGCGCTGCTCTCGGAGAGTGTGGAGCGGCTGCGGGCTCAGACGGCGCGGGAAGCCGCTGACCGCGAGACCCGGGCCGCCGTGGCCCTGAAGGAAGCGGTAATGCGATCGGCGCCGGTGGCCATGGCCCTGGTCGACCGCGACATGCGCTACATCTACGTCAACGCCCGCTGGTGCAAGGATTGCGGCGTGACCCGCGAACAGGCGATCGGCGCCTTTGTCGGCGACCTCTTCCCGGAATCCTATGCCCAGCTGAAATCGACTTATGAGCGTTGCCTGCAGGGCGCGACCTACTGGTCGGACCGTGTGAGAGTACCGATGAAGAACCGCCCCGACCGGTGGTTGCGGGCAGAGGTCGGCCCCTGGCGGGATGCCGACGGGGCCGTGGCCGGCCTGGTTGCGATGAGCCATGACATCAGCGATGTCATTGTCGCCCTGGAACAGTCCGAGCGCTCCGAGCAGCGGCTGAAGCTGGCCCTCGATATCGCCGAGGTCCTGGTCTACGAGGTCGATTTCGCGGCCCGGACCCTGAAACTGGATGGCGCCGCGGACACCTTTTTCGGCGGGGCGATGGATTTTGAAACCGTGGCCCGGGACATCTGGGCCACCGTCCATCCCGACGACCGCGGCGCGGCCCTGGCGCTCTGGGATCGCCATCTCAAGGAGGGCGTGCCGTTCCGGACCGAGTATCGGATGAACGCGCCCGACGGCAAGGAACTGTGGGCCTTCTCCGGGGCCGAACTGACGATGGACAGGAAGGGTCAGCCGGAGCGCCTGATCGGGGTGTTGAAGAACATCACCGACCGCAAACGGTCCGAGGCCGAGATCGCCCAGTCACGCGATGAGGCCGAGGCCGCCAGCCGGGCCAAGAGCGCGTTCCTGGCCAATATGAGTCATGAGATCCGAACGCCGCTCAACGGCGTCATGGGCATCGCCTCGGCCCTGGCGCGGACGCCTCTGGACCCGGCCCAGACCGAGATGGTCTCCCTGATCGAAACCTCCGGACAGACGCTGGAAGCCATTCTGTCGGACCTGCTGGACCTGGCGCGAATTGAATCCGGCAAGATGGTGCTGAAGAACGAGCCCTTCCAACTGGCGACGAACCTGCGGGCCGTGGCGGATCTGTTCAGCCCGCTGGCCGGGGAAAAGGGACTGGATTTCGACCTCGACCTGGATGACGCGACGGACGGGTGGTTCAACGGCGACGCCGTGCGACTGCGTCAGGTTGTCGGCAATCTGCTGTCCAACGCGGTGAAGTTCACCAGCGAAGGCCGTGTCGGCATGAGCGCGCGGATGACGGGCGATGTGCTGACCGTCGAGGTTCGCGATACCGGCATCGGCTTTGACGATGAATTCAAGGCCCGGCTGTTCGAGCGCTTTGAACAGGCGGACGGCTCGATAACCCGTCGCTATGGCGGCACGGGGCTGGGTCTGTCGATTTCTAGCCAGCTCGCCGGCGCCCTGGGTGGCGAACTGTGCGCGGACGCCGTCGCCGGCGAGGGTTCGACCTTCACCCTTCAGCTTCCGTTGCCGGCGGCGGTCGCTCCTGAAGAGGACATTGGACCGGCCGCGGAACAGACATTGGAGGCGCGCGCGCCCCGTGTCCTGCTGGCCGAGGATCACGCCGTCAACAGACGGGTTGTGCAGCTGCTTCTCGAGCCGGTCGGTGTCGAGCTGACCTGTGTCGAGAACGGAGCCCTGGCGGTGGACGCCGCGGCCGCCCAGGCCTTCGACCTGATCCTGATGGACATGCAGATGCCGGTCATGGATGGGCTGACCGCGATCCGGACCATCCGCGCCGCCGAGAGCGGACGGGCGACGCCGATCTGGGCCCTGTCGGCCAACGCCCTGCCCGAACATGTCCAGGCGTCGGCGGCGGCGGGGGCGGACGGGCACCTGACCAAGCCGATCTCGGCCGAGGCCCTGTATGAGACCCTGGAAGCGGCCTGCGCCGCCGTCAGCGGTCAGGACCTGGCCCTCGCCGGCTAGAGCAGGGCTCGATTTGATGGACTCAGGTCGTCCCGATCCAGGCTTTTGCTGGTCGCGCGTTTGATCCGATTACCGGTTGCACCAATCGGAACGCGCTCCAGACGGGCGAGGCCCAGGCGCCCCCTCTATTTCGAGATCCTCAGGCCGGAGATGTCCTTGCCGATGGCCTTGAACGCGTCCTTCAGGGCCGTGCCGTTGGCCGGCTGGTAGAAGTGGCGCTGGGAGGTAGCGCAGCCTTCGAGAAGGTTGGTCACGTCGGTGCTGGAGGAGATGTCGAAGCCCACCGTGTAGATGACAATGCCCTTGGCCTTCATCGCCGTGCACATGGCCGCCGCCTGGGCGTAGCCGTCGCCCTTGGTGGCGTTGCAGTTGATCTTGTAGGAATCCGAGCCGCTGCCCGATCCGGAGTCCTTGGCGATGACGCCGTTGCAGTAGGCGGTGTTGAACTCACCGTCGGTCATCAGGATCACAACCTTGATCAGATCCTTGGTTCCATAGACGGCCGGCTGGCTGGATCCGCCGAAGATCGAGCCGAAATTGGGCGACACCGCGTACCAGCCCCAGGCCAGACCGATCTGGCCGGCTGTCGAGCCCTGGGCGGTCAGGTTGGTGACCGTCGACTTGAGGGAGGTCCTGTCGCTGGACAGGCCGACGACCTCGCTGGACAGACAGGGATTGCTGGAACTGGGATAGTTGAGGCCGACCGGCGAGCCGCCGGGGGCCTCATCGGAATAGGAGCCGATCCGCTCGGTGACGCAGCTGCTGATCTCCTGGATCACCTGGCTGCCGTACATGTTGGTGAAGCTGTAATACTGGCAGCCCGCCTCGGTGCAGGAGCCGCCGCCGCCGCCGCTGTAGTCGCCGTAGTCGGGGCCGAGGCTGTCCTTGAGCACGAAGGTGTTGCTGGTGACGTTCTGGACGGTCCAGGTCCGGTCGTTGATCTGGGTCATGCCCTTGACCCCGGTGATGTAGACCTCTTCGTTGTTCTTGAAGCCGTGACTGCTGGCGGTGACGACGACCTCGCAATCGTTGGTCAGGCATTCGGTCGCGTAGTCGTTCGAGCTGGACTTGTACTTGCTGTAGTAGCGGGAATCGACACTGGCCAGCTGGAAGGTGTTGGTGCTCCGGTTGGCGACCACATAGACCTTGCCGTTGAGCTGGGTCATGCCCTTGACGCCGTCGATCCAAACCCGGTCGCCATTGCTGAAGCCGTGACCGTTGGCGGTCACAACCGCCGGGTTGGCCTTGGTCACCCCGCTGATGCCCTGGCCTGAACCGGCGGCCCAGGCGGCCCCGGTAAAGGCCTTTGCAGAGACCACCTCTCCGCGGGCCTTGTCGGCCCTTGAGCCGAGGTTGACGCCCATCGAGTACGGGACGATCGCGATCTTGCTGTAGTAGGGCGTCTGCTTGTCCTTGACGACCAGATCGATGAGGTCGCCCGCCGCCGTCTTCAGATCGCTGATCCGCGTGCCGCCCATCGAGCCGGTGACGTCGAGAACCAGTGAAACCTCAAGATTGGCGGACGAGCGCATGACCTCCGAATGAGCGCCGACCTTCATGTCGCCCTGCAGCCAGAGATTGGCCACGACGGGATCGACGGCGACCGTGGCGTTGGCGATGACGGTGCTGCCGCCGTCGCCGCCGAGGGTGAAGGTCGAGGAAACCAGGGCGCCCTCGCCGGAGGCGGCCAACTGGGCGGCCAGGGCCGTCTGGCCAAGCGCATTGGCTTCCTCGTCGGTATCGGCTTCGGACCGGGCGACGATCAGGGCCGAGGCGTCGAGGGCGTCCTGGAGGATCCGCTTGGACATGCTGGCGCGATTGACGTCGATCAGCCCCAGGGACAGGACCGCCAGCGGCAGGGCGATGATCGCGAACTGGACAGCGACAGCGCCATCGCGACGACGGACAAAATGGCGCAGGAAGCGCGTCAATCGTCCAGTCAAACGGGCTCGGTCAGCAGTGTGTGTTGGCTCACAGGACATGATGACCAACGGCAATAACAACGTGGGGTAAAGGATAAGCAAAGGCGCGGGCCGCAGAGCCGCCCCCGGCTTCGCTGGACTGGCCTCAGGCCATTGAATCAAGAGAACTTTCAGGGCCGGCGGGCGGGTCGAGAAAAATCTTCTCACCCGCCCTTGAGGCTCTATTTTGAAATCCGCAAGGTCGAGATGTCCTTGCCGATCGCCTTGAATGCGTCCTTCAGGGCCGTGCCGTTGGCCGGCTGGTAGAAGTGGCGCGCTGACGTTGCGCAGCCGTTGAGCAGATCGGTCACCTCGGTGCTGGAGGAGATGTCAAAGCCGACGGTGTAGATGATGATGCCCTTGGCCTTCATCGCCGTGCACATGGCCGCCGCCTGGGCGTAGCCGTCGCCCTTGGTGGCGTTGCAATTGATCTTGTAGGAGTCCGAACCGCTGCCCGAGCCTGAGTCCTTGGCGATGACGCCATTGCAGTAGGCGGTGTTGAACTCGCCGTCGGTCATCAGGATGACGACCTTCAGCAGATCCTTGGTTCCATAGGCGGCCGGCTGGCTGGAGCCGCCGAAGATCGAGCTGAAGTTGGGCGACACCGTGTACCAGCCCCAGGCTAGGCCGATCTGACCGGCGGTGGACCCCTGGGCGGTCAGGTTGGTGACCACCGACTTGAGGGAGGTCTTGTCGCTGGACAGGCCGACGACCTGGCTGGACAGGCAGGGGTTGCTGGAACTGGGATAGTTCAGGCCGACCGGCGAGGCGCCCGGCGCCTCATCGGAATAGGACCCGATCCGTTCGGTCACGCAGGTGCTGACCTCCTGAGTGACTTTGCCGCCGTACATGTTGGTGAAGCTGTAGTACTGGCAACCCGGCAGGGTGCAGTAGGCGCCGCCGTTGTTGGTGTAGGTCCCGTACGCGGGGCCAACGCTGCCATCGAGGACGAAGGTATTGCTGGTGACGTTCGTCGCCGTCCAGGTCTTGTCGTTGATCTGCGTCATGCCGTTGACGCCCGTGACATAGACCTCGTCGTTGTTCTTGAACCCGTGGCCATTGGCGGTGACGACCACCTCGCAGGCGGAGGTGATGCAGCGGGTGACCTTGTCGCCGGAGCTGGACGAATAGGAATTGTAGTAGCGGGAATCGACGCCGCTCAGCTGGAAGGTGTTGTTGGTCTTGTTGACGACGATATAGCTCTTGCCGTTCAGCTGGGTCATGCCCTTGATGCCGTTGATCCAGACATAGTCACCGTTGCTGAAGCCATGGCTATTGGCCGTGACGGTCGCGGGGTAGGCCTTCGTCACCCCGCTGATGCCGATGCTGCTGCTGCTGGACCAGGCGGCGCTGGAGAAGGACTTTCCGGAGGCAATGGCGCCGCGCGCATCGGCGGCGTTGGAGCCCAGGTTGACGCCCATCGAGTAGGGTACGATGGCGGCCTTGCTGTAGTAGGGCGTCTGTTTTTCCTTGACCACCAGGTCGATCAGGTCGCTTGCGGCCGTCTTCAGGTCGGTGATCCGGGTCCCGCCCATCGAGCCGGTGATGTCGAGCACCAGCGACACCTCGAGATTGGCGGATGAGCGCAGGACCTCGGACTTGGCGCCGACGTTCATGTCGCCCTGCAGCCAGAGATTGGCCACGACCGTCTCGACCGCGACATTGGCCGTGGCGACCACGGTGCTGCCGCCGTCGCCGGCGAGTTTGAAACTCGAGCTCTGGAGCACGCCGCCGCCGGATGAGGCCAATTGGGCGGCAAGAGCCGTCTGGCCGAGGGCGTTGGCCTTGGCGTCTGTGTCAGCGTCAGACCGGGCGACGATCAGGGCCGCCGCATCCAGGGCGTCCTGCAGGTTCCGCTTGGACATGCTGGCGCGATTGACATCGATCAGCCCCAGGGACAGGACCGCCAGCGGCAGGGCGATAATCGCGAACTGAACGGCGACGGCGCCGTCCCGCCGACGCAGGAAATTGCGCATGAAGCGCATCCAACCACCGGCGGCGATCTCTCGGTCTAGCGTGCTGGTCATGGCCCAATCCAATGCGACCGCTTGGGATAGCGCCGGGACCGTAAAGGATCGGCCAATTAGCTTGGTGAACGAGTCCTTTTCCGTCGGCAGACAGACACCGCCTATTTGAGAATACGAAGGTTCTCGATCTGACCGGCGATAGCGTTGAAGACCGAGTCCAGCTGGGAGGCGCTCTGGACGTCGTAGAACTTCTCGGCCGAAGAGGCGCAGTTGCGCAGCAGGCTGGAGTCGCCGCTCGAGACCTCGACCCGCACCGTATAGATGACGATGCCCTGGGCCTTCATATTGGAGCAAAGGGAGGACAGCCGGCCATCCATGGCGTTGCGACGGGTGCTGGTTCCGCCGGAGGTGATGCCAAGCCGCCCCTGCCAGATGTAGCCGTTGGAATTGTAGAGCGAGGCGTTGTTGTTGCCGGTCGAGCCCATGGTGTTTTCGCCATCGGTCATCAGGATGACGACCTTGGTCGATTTTGGCGCGCCGTAGGCGCGGCCATCGGCAAAGGGCGCGTTGGGCGACAGCAGATGCCACCCCCACATCAGGCCCAGCGGAATGTTGGTGTCGCCGACCGCCGTCAGGTCGTCGATCGCGCCCTTGAGCGAGGGCCAGTCCTGGCTGAGGCGGGTGATGGCGGAGATCTGGCAGCCCGAGTTCGGGCCGTAGGTGTAGCCGGTCCTGGAATTAATTCCGGTGGATGACGGCGCCTGGACGTATTTGGCGACATAACCTTGTTTGGTCTTCCAGTTCGAACTGCCGGTCACATCCGGCAGGTAGCTGTTGTAGTAGGACGAGCTGCCGCTGGGCTCATCAGGGGCGAAATAGGGGGTGAACAGGGTGGCCGGCGTCCCCGAGGACGGCGCCGTATCCTGGACGTCATAGGGGTGCTCGCGGCTTTCGACGCAGCCGCCCCAGGCGACGCCCATCTGGTCCAGCAGAGTGAAGCGGTTGGCGTGGCTGCTGAAGATCTGGTCATTGATCGGCGCGGCCCCGGTCTGGTCCATCCAGGCGGCGTCGCGATAGCCGGAGCCGACCTTCACCGTCATCGAGAAGGGCGCAATGGCGATCTTCACCGCATCGGACTCCGAACTGCGGGCCGCGGCCTTGGCCAGGGTGTCGATGAGGTTCTTGCCCGCGGTCTTCAGGCTGGCGAGCTTGTCCCCCTTCATCGAGCCGGTGCTGTCGAGCACCAGGGCCAGTTCGATCTTGTTCACCGAACGGGTGATCTCTGACTTGGCGCCGATGACCATGTCGCCCTGCAGCCAGAGGTTGGCGATGACCGGGATCACCTTGCCCTGGGCGGTGGCGATGACCTTGTTGCCCTCGGCGCGGAAGGAAGAGGATGTGATGGTCGCCTTGGAGCCGGTCATGTTGGCGGCAAGGGCCTGGGATCCGATCGCCTGGAGACCGTCGTCGGTGTAGGCGGAGGACCTGGCCGCCGCCAAGGCGGCGGCGTCGAGGGCGTCCTGCAGGCTGGTCTTTGACGCCGAGCCGTTGGCGATGTCGATCGTGCCGAAGGCCAGCACAATCATCGGCAGGGCCAGGAAGGCCGCCTGGACCGCGATACCGCCTTTGCGGTCACCGCCAAACGCCTTCAGCCGCTGCAATGCGGCCCGCACAAACCCTTTCGCGTCCATGACCCAACCCCGACCCAATGGGCGGACACAGACGTCCGCCGATCGGCGAAGATGTCACCACGCGGTAAACGGACCTGCCCATAGACGGGGTAAATCCCCCGGACACCATGAGGCGAGGCCGAAATCCGGACGCCGCCCGCAGAGGGGGGCGGACGCCCGGAGCTCGGTGCTTCAGGCTACCAGCCGCACTTCTGGCCCTTGTTCTGCTTGATCAGCCAGGTGTTGAGGGGCGCGAAGTATTCCGTGACGGCGCTGGCGTCGGTCCGCTTTTCGCCGGTGAAGGCGGCAAGCGCTTCGGGCCAGGGCTTGGACTGACCCATTTCCAGCATGGCGTTGAATTTCGCCCCGACGTCCTTGTTGCCGTAGATCGAGCAGCGGTGGAGCGGGCCCTTCCAGCCGGCCTGCTTGCAGGCCGCGCGGTGGAACTGGAACTGGTACACATGGGCCAGGAAATAGCGGGTGTAGGGCACATTGGCCGGCACGTGATATTTGGCGCCGGGATCGAAGGCGTCGGCGGGGCGCGGTCCGGGCGGGGTGATGCCCTGGTATTTGGTGCGCAGTTCCCACCAGCCCTTGTTGTAGTCGGCGGGCTTGAGGCTGCCGTCATAGACCTGCCAGCGCCAGCGATCGACCATAAGGCCGAACGGCATGAAGGCGATCTTGTCGAGGGCCATTTTCAGCAGGAAGGGGTTGTCGCCCTCGGCGCCGGGAACGTCGTCCAGCAGACCGATCTGGTTGAGATAGGTCGGGGTCAGGGCCGACAGGCCGGCGAAGTCGCCGATCGCCTCGTGGAAGCCGTCATTGGCGCCGCCCTTGAAGATGAAGGGCTGATCCTTGTAGGCGCGCTGGTAGTAGTTGTGACCGAGCTCATGGTGGACGGTGTAGAAGTCCTCGGCGTTGACCTTGGTGCACATCTTGATGCGGATATCGTCGCGGTCATCAAGGTCCCAGGCCGAGGCATGGCAGACGACCTCGCGGCCCTCGGGCCGGACGATCTGGCTGCGGGTCCAGAAGGTGTCCGGCAGGGGCGCCATGCCCAGCGAGCTGTAGAAGTTCTCGCCGGTCTTGACCATTTTCACCGGGTCATAGCCCTTTTCGACCAGCAGCTTGTCGAGGCTGTAGCCGGCGTCGTCGCTCTTGGGGGCGACAATGGGATAGATGTTGCCCCACTGCTGGGCCCACATGTTGCCGAGCAGGTCAGCGCGGATCGGACCGGTCTTGGGCTGGACCGCATCGCCGTACTGCTCATTGAGCTTGGTGCGCACATAGCAGTGCAGGTTCTTGTAGAAGGGCGCGACCTGCTGCCAGAGACGGTCGGTCTCGGCGGCGAACTCGTCGGGGGCCATGTCATAACCCGACCGCCAGAGGGCGCCGGTGTCCTTGTAGCCAAGCGCCTCGGAGCCTTCGTTAGCCAGGTCGACCAGCTGGGCGTAGTCGGCGGACATGGCGGGGGAGATGCTCCGCCAGCCTTCCCAGACCGCCTTCAGCTCTTCGGGATCACGGCTCTCGGCGAGGATGTCCTCAGCGTCGTTGAGGGTGATCATCTTGCCTTTGTATTCGAACTTACCGGTCGAATAGACGCTGTCCATCCGCGAGCCGATGGTCGCCATCTGCTCGGCGGCGCCGGGCCGCTGAGGCGCCGGCAGGACCAGGGCGCGCTTGAGTATATCCAGCTTGCGGCGGGTCACCGGGTCGACGGCGACCTTGTCGAAACGGGCGGCTTCAATGGCCAGGCGGGTGGCCAGATCGGTGATCTCGGCGCCGGCCTTGGCCTCAAGCCACTGGGTGTCCTCGGTGATGTAGGTGGCGCGAACCCAGCTGGCCTTGTTCACATACTCGGACAGGCTGGCCAGATCCTTCTCGGCCTTGTTGACAAAAGCGACGGCCTCCTCGGGCGTCGGCGGCGCGGCCGGGGCGACGGCGGGGGCGGGATCGGCGGCCTGGCCGGCGGCAAGGGCGGCGGCGGCGACACCGCCAGTCAGCGCCAGGACCGCCGCAGCGGCCATCAGGGACGTCTTCTTCATGGGACAATTCCTCGTAAAATCCGGGTGCGGAGGTGACCGCAGGGCGGCGGCCACGTCAAGGGCGGCACAGATCGTCCCGTCAGCGTCGGATTCCGGAGACAGATTTACCGGATGCAGGCGGCCAGGCCGTCGCGGCGGACGGTTCCGCTGGCGGCGCCGATCCGGCGTGCGCGCTTGCGGACGTAGGGGCCGGGTTTGGCCGCCTGCCATTTCAGGGGGCTGGGCAGGATGGCGGCCAGACGGGCGGCCTGGGCCGCGGTGAGCCTGTCGGCGCTGACCCCGAAATAGTGTCGGGAGGCGGATTCAGCGCCGTAGATGCCCGGGCCCCATTCCACGGAGTTCAGATAGACCTCCATGATCCGCTGCTTGCCCCACAGGGTCTCGATGAGGACGGTGAACCAGGCCTCGAAGCCTTTGCGGACATAGGAGCGCTGGGGCCAGAGGAAGACGTTCTTGGCCGTCTGCTGGCTGATCGTCGAGCCGCCGCGGATCTTGCCCGGGCGGCGCTGGTTGTTGGCCATGGCCTTTTCCATGGCCTCGAAGTCAAAGCCGTGATGGCTGCAGAAGCGGGCGTCCTCGGCGGCGATGACCGCATAGGGCAGCGCCGGGCTGATCTTCGACATCGGCCGCCAGCGATGGTCGAGGCCCTTGCCCTCCATCGCCCGCTGAATCATCAGGATGGTCACCGGAGGTCCGATGAACCGGTAGATCAGGGTCGAGGCCACCGGCAGGGCGACCCCGACGATCAGGCCGGCCATCACCAGGCCCATCAGGACCCGGCGGACCGGAAACCGGCGCCGGGGCTGAGGCGCGTCCACTCCGGCGGCCGACGGAACGGCTTGGCCCGGCGGCGGATCGGGGTCGACGGGATCGACAGGGTCGGACAATCGCGTGCCTCTTGCCATGACGTTGCGGACCCATGCTAACCAGCCCTCCCCCTCTTGTCCCCCGCAGTCTTGCGGCTGGAGCGCCCGATATGAACGTCACTGAAGCCGTCGCCGCCCGCATCTCGGTCCGGGCCTTCAAGGCCGACCCCGTGCCGGGTGATCTGGTCCGGGAGATTCTGGAAGCGGCCCATCGCGCGCCCAGCGGCGGCAACCTCCAGCCCTGGCGGGTGCATGCGGTCAGCGGCGCGCCGATCGAGGCGCTCAAGGCGAAGGTCGCCGCCAATATCGCCGGCGAGGAGCCGGAGTATGACGTCTATCCCGCCGACCTGTGGGATCCCTTCCGCACCCGCCGCTACCAGTGCGGCGAGGACCTCTACGCCAGCATCAATATTCCCCGCGAGGACAAGCCGGCGCGGATGCGGCAGCTGTTCCGCAACACCCAGTTCTTCGGCGCGCCGGTGGGCCTGTTCTTCAGCCTCGACCGCAAGCTGGGACCGCCCCAGTGGGCCGATGTGGGGATGTATATGCAGACGGTGATGCTGCTGGCCGTCGAGCGGGGCCTGTCCACCTGCGCCCAGGAGTTCTGGGCCCGCTATCCCAAAACCGTCGGTGATTTTCTGGGGCTGCCGGACGACCACATGCTGTTTTCAGGGATGGCGCTGGGCTATGCCGACGAGACCGCGCCGATCAATGCCTTGCGGACCCGCCGCGATCCGTTCGATGTCTGGGCCAGTATGAGCGGGTTTGAATAGCCGCCGGCGCGGCGTCATCACGTCAGACCAGCAAGGATCGAGCACCCGATGAACCGCTATGACGGAAAGCCGATCCTGCGACTGGTCGAGATGTACATCCTCTACAGGATCGGAATGCTGGGAGACGAGCAGGCGGGCAGGCTGCGGGAGATGCAGCCCAAGCTGTCGGCCACCTTCAAGATCGACGGCACCTGGGACCAGATCATCGAAGGCGTGCTGAAGCTTCCCGCCGACTACGGCGCCCGGGTGAAGGGGCATTGGGACGGCTTTGTGGAGCATGAGCAGACGGCCGGACGCCCGGTCGATGCCGAGGCCTATGTTCGCGACTTCGTCGACAGGAACATCCTTCCGGACGCCCCGGGTTGAGCACCACGGATCAGGGACGGGGACAGGTTATCCGCGTCGCTGTGGTGGAAGGCCTGATGCTGGCGGGAGGCGGACAACCTGCCCCTGGTCGGCCTGACTAGAAGCCGCTGGCCAGCACCCCGGCCGCGCCGTCCTCATCACCGAAGGCGACCGACTTGCCGTCGGGGGTGATGGCCAGGGCGCTGATCGCCGCGCCCTTCTCGGCCTTGAGCACTTCCTTGCGGCCGCTGACCAGATCGCAGATCCAGACGCGGCCATCGTCGAGCCCGCCGGCCAGCAGACCGGCGGCGGGGGTGGCGGCGACGCGGGTGACCATGGCGTCCTGGTCATAGGCGACCTCGGCGGCCTCCTTGCCCATCGGACCATTGGCGCCCTGGAACGGCCAGACGACCGCGCCGTTGGCGCCGGCGGTGGCCATCATCAGGCCGTTGGAGAGGAAGGCCAGGCTCTTGATCTTGGCCGGGTAGCCGCCCATCCGCATGTCCTTGGAATCCGACAGGCGCCAGCCGTGGAGGCTGTTTTCCTGCATCGCGCTGAGCAGGAACTTTCCGTCCGGGCTCCAGGTCACCATCATGTGGGAGCCGGCCCATTTGAGCATCTGCGGCGTCTGCTTCTCGATCCGGGCGTACCAGAGGGCGGCCCCGCCGTAGGTGGCGGCGGCGATGCGGCGGCCCTTGGGATCGAAGGCGACATCGGCCACCGACTTTTCATGGGTGAAGGTGCGGACAAAGGCCGCGTCCTTCGAATCGCGTACGTGCAGATCCTTGCCGGCCGAGTAGGCGATGAGGCCCGAATCGGGGCTGGCGGCGACGGAATCGATCCAGCGGCCTTTGACCACCGCAATTTCGCTGGCGACGATCTCGTCCCCCTCGAAACGGGTCCAGACCACCCGGCCATCGTCGCCCCCGGTCAGCATCCCGACGCCGGAGGGATGGACGCAGGCGCAGAGGACGGCGCCGTCGTGCGCCTCCACGGTGACGAATCCTTCAAGCGTTACAAGGCGCGCCGTACCATCGCCCAAAGCGAACATTGGTACGCCTTTGGCGTCGAAGAGGGCGGCGGTCACATAGGCGTCGAAATCTGCAATCATGGTTGGCGGCTTAGACCAAAAGTCCATGGCCTCGCCATAGCGCTGTTTCGGATTCCCCCGGTGCGCGAGACAGGCTTTACAAGCCGCTTCATCCGCGCAATGGGTGAAACGAATGAACAAGCGGGCCGCCCGAGCGGCCCGGCAAAAGGAGTGTTCGAATGGGTGCGAAGCTCGGCGGCGGCAGTGGCAAAAAGTTCGATCTCGGTCAGAATTCCGAGATCAACGTTACGCCCTTCGTGGACGTTATGCTGGTTCTGCTGATCATTTTCATGGTCGCGGCGCCTCTGGCTACTGTGTCGATCGCGATCGACCTTCCTCCGGCGGTTCCCCCGCCTCCTGGCGCGCCGAAACCGCGCGATCCGACCATCGTCTTTATCCAGACGTCGGGCGCGATGTTCATCGACGGTCAGCAGACCCGCCTCGAGAACCTGCCTTCGGACATCCCGGCCGACATGGCCAAGAAGGGCGTCCCCGGCGAATTCCAGAACGAACGCGTCTTCCTGCAAGCCGACGCGGACGTCATGTACGAGCAGTTCATGGCGGTGCTGAACGTCCTGCAGGCCAACGGCTACTACAAGGTCGGCATCATCAACGAAGACATCGAATAGCGTCTTCGGATCTGATCAGAATTTGCGAAGGGCCGGTGGAAACACCGGCCCTTTTGCTTTGGTCCGCAAGGCTCAGGGGCGCTGCTTCTGACGCTGTTTGAGCAGGGCGACCGTTGCGGCGATCCGCCGGGCGCGTTCGTCAGGCCTGCGGCGGGTGGCGGCGATCCAGGTCAGATAGCCCTTGCGATAGAACTGGGCGATTTCGTCGAAGAAGGCCGCCGCGTCCGGCGCGGCCTCGAGGGCGGCGGCGATGTCGGGATCCAGGGCGTCCCGCTGGGGCCCTTCAAGCGCCAGGGCGGCGACGACGCGGTCGCCGACCTTCAGGCCGCAGTCCCGGCGCCAGGCCGGGCCGAGACGCAAGGCCCAGCCGCCCGCGGCCTGTTCGACGACGCCGCGCCAGGCCATGCCGTTGAGGGTTCCGCCCAGATGCCAGGCCGGGCGCTGTCCCCAGACTTCGGCCGGGTCAAAGGGAAGGAGCGCGAGCACCGCCGCCTTTGGTCCGGCAATCAGGGTCGTCTCGAAGAACCGGGCCGAAGCATGGTCCAGAGACGCGGCCATCAGGCCGCGCAGGCCTCGAAGCCGGCGCGGATGGCGGCTTCATCAAGGTCGCGACCGATGAAGACCATGCGGCTGTAGCGCGGCTCGCCGTCCTTCCAGTCCCGCTGGTAGTCGCCCTCGAGGATCATGTGCACGGCCTGGAAGACCAGACGGCGGCTTTCGCCCTTGATGTCGAGGATGCCCTTGGCGCGGAGGATGTCGACGCCCTTTTCCTGCAGCAGGGTGTTGAGCCAGTTGGTCACCCGGATGCCGTCCAGCGGCTTTTCCGAGGTCAGGGAGATGCCCTTGATGCCGGCGGCGGCGGCGTGGTCGTGCGGCGCATGGTCGTGGTGATGATGGTCATGGCCGTGGTCGTGGTGGTCGTGGCCGTGATCATGCTCGCAGTGTTCGTCGTGGACGTGGCCTTCCTCACCGTGGGCCGGGTTGAGGAACTCGGGCTCCAGGGCGGTGATCCGCTCCAGGTCGAAGCTGCCGCGGCCGAGGATGGCGTCCAGCGGCACCTGACTGCGGGTGGTGCGGTGGATCGGGGCCAAGGGATTGATCCGGCGGATAGAGGCCTCGACGGCCAGAAGCTCGGTCTCGCTGACCAGGTCGGTCTTGTTGAGCACGATCTGGTCGGCGAAGGCGATCTGCTCGACCGCCTCGCGGGAGTCGGCCAGGCGCAGGGGCAGGTGCTTGGCGTCGACCACGGTGGTCACTGAATCCAGCCGGGTGCGGGCGCGGACATCGTCATCGACAAAGAAGGTCTGGGCGACGGGGCCGGGATCGGCGAGGCCCGTGGTCTCGACGACGATGGCGTCAAAGCCGCCCTTGCGCTTCATCAGGCCCGACAGCACCCGGATCAGGTCGCCGCGCACCGTGCAGCAGACGCAGCCGTTGTTCATCTCGAACACTTCCTCATCGGCGCCGACCACCAGGTCGTTGTCGATGCCGACCTCGCCGAACTCATTGACGATGACGGCGTAGCGCTTGCCGTGGTCCTCGGTGAGGATCCGGTTGAGGAGGGTGGTCTTGCCGGCGCCGAGATAGCCGGTGAGGACGGTGACGGGGATTTTCGTGGTCATGGCGCCTATCTAGGGACCCCTTGACCAAAACGGAATGGGGTCAGGTCTCGAAGACGATGACCACCAGGGCCATCAGGATCAGGGCCCAGCCGAGAATGGTCGATTCCCGCTGCTGCAGGGCGTCGAGATTGACCAGTTTCGCCCCCGCCAGCATCAGGCCGGTGAACAGCATCATGCCGCTGGCGGTGGCGGCCAGAAGCACCACGCTGAGCAGGGTGAAGCCCAGCCAGCCGTGCTCGATGGCGACGATATAGACGCCGATGAAGGCCTCGCAGGGCGACATGGCCAGCAAGAGGATGAGGCCGGCGATGGCCGCGCGGTCCGACAGATAGCGGCGCGGCTTTTCCGGATGCTGGTGGGACTCGCGCAGCAGGTAGTAGAGACCCAGCGCCACCAGCACCGCGGCGACCACCCACTGGAAATAGGATTCCAGATGCGGGGCGGCGACCATGCCGACGGCCACGACGATGGCGCCGATGATCACGGTGACGGCGACATGGCCCACGCCGGCCAGCGCGGTGACGCCGAGCGTCTTGCCGGTCGACCACTTCTGCTCGCGTCCGACGAGGACGAAAGGCAGCCAGTGAGTCGGCAGGATGACGTGGACGAAGGCGACGGCGAAACCGGCGGCGGCGATAGAGGTAAGGACTGCGAGGTTCACCGGGCGGCTATAGCCTGTTATAATGTAACGATCCAGCGCCTTGTTCGTCTTGGGCGCTGATTGCGGACGTGGTAGGCTCGGGCGTGTCCAGCGCTCCGATCATACCGGCCCATGAAGGCCTGACCTTCGGGAGCGGCGCCGAATACCGGACAGACCAGATTGAACCGCCTGACGCTTCTGGATTTGGCAGAGAGGCCGCTGTCCTTCACGCCTCCGAGTTTGAAACCGTATAAGCCCTTCGAGGGTTGATCCCCCGGGCCGCGTCCCCAGATCCGCCATTCCCCTGTTATTTATTGAAAGCGCCGCCTTGGACCGTTTGAAGCCCACCGCCGTCGTTCACTTCCTCAAGACCGAGGCTGGGGGCGGCGTTTTGCTTGCGCTGGCGGCCGTGGCGGCGCTGATTGTCGCCAATTCGCCGCTGGCCGATGGCTATTTCGCCCTGCTGAAACACCATCTGCCGCTCGACCTGGGCGTCTGGAGCGTCGATTTCACGGTCAAGTCCTGGGTCAAGGACGGGCTGATGGCGATCTTCTTCTATGTCATCGGTCTTGAGCTGAAGCGCGAACTGACCATCGGCGAATTGTCCGATCCCAAGGTCGTCACCCTGCCGGTGGCGGCGGCGATCGGCGGGGCCCTGATGCCGGTGGTGCTCTATATGCTGCTGGCCGGCGGGACCGATCCCCGGGGCTGGCCGGTGCCGGTGGCGACCGATATCGCCTTCGCCCTGGCCGCCCTGGCCATTCTGGCGCCCAATATCGATCCGCGCCTGCGCCTCTTCCTGCTGACCCTGGCGGTGGTCGACGACCTGATCGCCATCATCCTGATCGCGGTGCTGTTCACCAGCCATCTGGCGGTGATTCCGCTGCTGGCCGCCCTGGCCCTGCTGGGCGGGGTGTGGATCGCCCAGCGGTGGATCCGCATTCCGATCTGGATCTATCCGATTGTCGGCCTGATCACCTGGGCCCTGTCGATCCAGGCGGGGGTGCATTCCTCGGTGATGGCCGTGGCCGCGGCGATGATCGTGCCGCCCCGCAGGCTCAGCGAGGACTGGACGGTGGTCGGCACCCTGGAGCACGCCATCCACCCGATCTCGGCCTATATCGTGCTGCCGGTCTTCGCCTTCTGCGCGGCGGGCGTTTCCTTTGCCGGACTGGAGCTCTCGCAACTGGCCCAGGGCCTGCCGGCGGCGATCGGCATCGGCCTGGCCATCGGCAAGCCGCTGGGCGTTGTCGGGGCCTATCTGCTTGTCGCCCGGCTCATCCGGGCGCCGGACACGTTCAAGCTGCTCGATCTGCTGGCCATCGGCGCCCTGTGCGGAATCGGCTTCACCATGAGCCTGTTCATCGGCGGGCTGGCCTTTGGCGATGACGCTGCCGGAGAATCGAACGCCCGCATCGGGGTGCTGCTGGGCTCCAGCCTGGCGCTGCTGTTCTCGATCCTGGCCTTCAAGCTGCGGCCCTCGCGGCCGGCGGCATGAGATCGGGGCCAATCTTACCGCCCGGGAGGGGCGCGGCCGCATTGACTCAAACGAGTCCCACTGTATAAAGCCGCTCCCTTCGCTCGCGGGCTTGCTCGCGGGCGCAATCGTTTTTGCTATCTTTCGTTCAGGACGGACCGATGTACGCGGTGATCAAGACCGGCGGCAAGCAGTACCGGGTCAAAGCCGGTGACCTGCTGGTCGTTGAAAAGCTGGCTGGTGAGCCGGGCGCAGAAGTTTCCTTCGACCAGGTGTTGATGCTGGGCGACGGCGACGCGGTCACCGTGGGTGCTCCCCTGGTTGATGGCGCTGTCGTCAGCGCGACCCTCGTCGAAACCCGCAAGGGTGAGAAGGTCAAGATCTTCAAGAAGATCCGCCGTCAGGGCTACCGCCGCACCCGCGGCCACCGCCAGACCGAGACGGTCCTGCGCGTCACCGCCGTTGGCGATGGCGACAAGAAGACCGACAAGTGGGATGGCACGGTCGACCTGACCACCAAGGCCGAGCTGAACGCCCGTTCGCGCGGTCTGAAGCTGCCCGAGTTCGCCGCCAAGGCTGACGCCCCGGTCGACGCCGCGCCGAAGGCCAAGAAGGCCAAGGCCGTTGTGACCGAAGCCGAGACCCTGGCCGCCGCCGAGGCGCCGATCGTCGAGACCGAAGTCGCCGCGACCGACGCCGCGCCGAAGGCCAAGAAGGCCGCCGCTCCGAAGGCCGCCAAGGCCGAGGGCGACGCCCCCGCCAAGAAAGCCGCGCCGAAGAAGGCCGCCAAGAAGGACGCCGACGAAGCCTGATCGGCTTCGTCGCTAGAGGATAGGAGAGCGATATGGCTCACAAGAAATCAGGCGGCTCCTCGCGCAACGGTCGCGATTCCGCAGGTCGCCGTCTCGGCGTGAAAAAGTTCGGCGGCGAAGCTGTGCTCGCCGGCAACATCATCATCCGTCAACGCGGCACCAAGTTCTGGCCGGGCGAAAACGTCGGCATGGGCAAGGATCACACCCTGTTCGCCCTCGAGACCGGCAATGTGAAGTTTGTAACCAAGCGTAACGACCGCACCTACGCGACGGTCGTTCCGGCGATGGCAGAGGCTGCTGAATAAGGCGAGCCGAGACCTTTCTCCGGAGCGCCCCCAAAGCGATCCGGACACGAAACTCCAGAGGGGAGTCCGGATCACCGGACTCCCCTCTTTCGTTTCAGGGCCCCGTAGAGGGTCGGGAGGCAACCCATGTGTCTGATCGAACAGACGCCCAGAATAGAGACCAGACGGCTGACCCTGCGGGCGCCGGCGCCCGGCGACGAATCGCGACTGGCCGAGCTGATGGCCGATTTCGACATCGCCCGGATGACCAGCCGGGTGCCCCACCCCTACAGCCTTGATGACGCCAGCGAATTCGTCGCGCGGGTGCAGGGCAATGATCCCCGCACCGACCACAACTTCCTGATCGAACATGAGGATGAGGGCGTCATCGGCGGCCTGGGCTTCTTCACGCCGCAGGACGGGCCGCTGGAGGTGGGATACTGGGTCGGAAAGCCATGGTGGGGCCGGGGTTTTGCCTCCGAGGCCCTGAACGGCGCTCTGGTCTGGGCGAGAAGCGACTGGCGCAAACGCTATCTTGTCGCCGGTCACTTCAGCGACAACCCGGCGTCCGGCGCGGTGCTGTGCAAGGCGGGCTTTCTCTATACCGGCGAGGTGCAGACCAAACACAGCCTGGCCCGTCAGGCGCCGGTGGCGACGCGGATGATGGTCTGGCTGGCCTGAGGCGCACAAAGGCGGACCGCGTGATCGCGGCCCGCCTGGATCACGGGCGGGCTTCCCGCGAAAAACCCGTATCCACTTTTTCGCAACCCGCTCTAGTCTCGCGCCATGAGCAATCCCTCCCCCTGGTGGCGCGGCGCGAGCGTCTATCACATCTATGTCCGCAGCTTCTTCGACAGCAATGGCGACGGCCAGGGCGACCTGGCCGGGGTGCTGGCGAAGATGGACTACATCGCCTCGCTCGGGGTCGACGCCATCTGGCTGAGTCCGGTCCACCCCTCCCCCAACCGCGACTGGGGCTATGACGTCAGCGACTATCACGGGATCCATCCCGACTACGGGGCGATGAGCGATCTGGAAGCGGTGATCGCGGGCGCCCATGAGCGGGGCATGAAGCTGCTGCTCGACGAGGTGCTGGCCCACACCAGCGACGAGCACGCCTGGTTTCACGAGAGCCGCGCCGGCGGCGACAAGGCCGACTGGTATGTCTGGGCCCCGCTGAAGGATGACGGGACCGCGCCCAACAACTGGCTGAGCGCCTTTGGCGGACCGGCCTGGGCCTATCACCCGCAGCGGCGGGCCGCCTATCACCACAAGTTCCTGCGCCAGCAGCCCAAGCTGAACTGGCGCCATCCCGAGGCGCGGGCGGCGGCGCTGGAGGTTCTGGACTTCTGGCTGTCCAAGGGGGTGGACGGTTTCCGGCTGGACGTCGCCAACGCCTATCTCCACGACCCGGCCCTGACCGACAACCCGGTCGATGACAGCGATACCGGCCCGCGGTGGTCGGCCGCCGCCAATTTCCAGCGCCATTTCAACGACAGCAATCTGCCGGAGAACATCGCGGCGCTGGACGATGTGCGGCGGACGGTCGATCGTCACCCTGACCGGTTCGTGTTCGGCGAGTTTTCCGAAGAGGCCGGTCGCTGTGGCGGGTTCGCCGCTCCGGACGAGGGGCTCCACGCCGGCTACAGTTTTCCGCTTCTGCTGGCCCGGCGGATGGGGCCGGAGTTTATCCGGGGCCATATGGAGATGCTGGCGCAGCATCCCGATCACTGGCCGTGCATCACCTTCTCCAACCACGACGTGCCCCGCACCCCCAGCCGGTTCGGCGACGGCTCGGCGCCGGTGGCGAAGATCATGCTGGCCCTGCTGCTGACCCTGCGCGGGTCGATCCTGATCTATCAGGGCGAGGAACTGGGCCTGCCCGAAGCCAGCCTGACCCGCGAACAGCTGCGCGACCCGGTCGGCGACCTCTACTGGCCGGCCCACAAGGGGCGGGACGGCTGCCGCACCCCCATGCCCTGGTCCGCCTCGGCGGCGAATCTGGGCTTCAGCGAGGGAACGCCGTGGCTGCCGGCGGCGCCTGAGCATGCGGATCTGACGGTGGAGTCTCAGGATCGCGATCCCCTTTCGACCCTGACCCTGTCGCGACGGTTGCTGGCCCTGCGCAACGACCACCCCGTGCTGAAGCTGGGCGAGATCGCCTTCCGGGACGCGCCGGGCCCGCTTGCCGTATTCGAACGGCGACTGGGGGATGACGCGATCCTCTGCGTGTTCAATCTGGGCCCGGACAGCCCGCCGGCCGATCCCGCCTGGGATGAGGGCGAGACCCTGCTGGAGGGGGCCATGGGACAGGCCTTCGCCTGGCGGATCGCCCGGCTCTGATCGCCATCACAGGCGGCTCACCCAGCCGTGCGGGGGCGTGACTTGCCGTCGGCGCGGCAAGGCCCATTTTGACGGGTATGAAGTATCTGTCCGCCACCCTGATCGCCCTCACCGCCCTGGTCATCGCCGCCTGCCAGCCGCAGGGCTCCGCCCAGGCGCAAGGCAAGCCCGCGCCGCCGCCCCGGCCCGGGCAGGAAGTCGCCTATTACGCCGGAGGCTGCTTCTGGTGCGCCGAGCATGACCTGGCCAAGGTTCCGGGCGTCATTGATGTCGTCTCCGGCTATGCGGGCGGACAGCTGCGGAACCCGACCTACGAGAACCACACCGGCCACATCGAGGCGGTGAAGGTGGTCTTTGATCCCAAGCGGATCAGCTACCGCGCCCTGACCGACCGCTTCTTCCGCCTGGTCGACCCCACCGATGCCGGCGGGCAGTTCTGCGACCGGGGGTTTGCCTACACCACCGCGATCTGGGCGAGCTCGCCGGAGCAGAAGGCGGCGGCGCTGGCCGCCAAGGCCGCGGCCCGGAAGGGATTGAAGACCAACGCCCCGATCGTGACGCCGGTCCATGACTACGTCAGCTTCTGGCCGGCGGAGGGCTATCACCAGGACTACGCCGAGAAGAATCCAATTCGCTACAATCTCTATCGGACCAGCTGTGGCCGTGATTCCCGGCTGAGAGAGGTTTGGGGGCGTCAGTAGGCCCCTGACGGCAGCGCGATTTTTTGTCCGGAGTCATGTGATGGGTCCCGCAAAGCGGCGACCTCGGCAACAAAGATCCGCGTCAGGGCGGCTTTCGGACGCGTCCGAATACTTCATTCCGACGACGGAGCGCGGCCCTGGCGACTGACGCACGGTCCAGCATTGCTCCCCCGCGCCCGGCCCCGCTTCCGATAAGGCCTTGAAGGCCGGTCAGTTTTCGGCCGCCCATCCGGAAGTCCACTCGCCCGACGGCGGCGGCGCCCGCATTGCGGGTATTGTTGCAGCATGGAAACTCAATGGCGGTTTCGTGGCGGCGATTACACCAACGTCGCCGGGAGAGCATTTGACCGGCGTCAGAGTTCGGGACGCCTGACCTTCCACGCATTGTATTCGATGAATATGAGCAAATACCAAGCTGTGTATTGAATGGGTTTTTTTCAGCACATTCGAATCGTGTCGCATCCGGGAGACAGCACCTCGCGATTCGTTCACGCAATCTCAGTGAATCATTGAGTCAACGATCTCATTGTCTACAAGGCGGACTCACGGGGCTGATATGTTTCATCTGTCACCGAAGCTTTGCACTCAGGCGCTATTGCCGCGCGATCATTCGCTTGAATCATCGTCGACTCGCGACGGCAGGCGGGACAGTAGGGGATCCGAAATGAAATTGAATAAAATCGCTCTTGTGGCGACTACTGCTTTGGTTGGCAGTTTCTTTGTCAACGCTGAAGCTTTCGCTCAATCAACAGGTACGTCGGAAGTCGAAGAGCTTGTTGTTACTGGAGCGACCGGTCCTAAAAACCTCGAAGGCGCTATTGTCGCCGAGTCGGCCGCCAAGAGCCGCTCGACCCTGACCGAGGACTTCATCGAGACTCAGACCGCCGGTCAGACGATCCTGCAGACGCTGAACATCCTGCCGGCCGTCAACTTCACCAACAACGACGCCTACGGCAGCAGCGGCGGCGACGTGGTGATCCGCGGTTTTGACTCGCAGCGCATCTCGCTGAACGTCGACGGCATCCAGCTGAACGACACCGGCAACTACGCCATCTATTCCAACCAGCAACTCGACCCGGAACTGATCAGCAAGGTCAGCACCAACCTCGGCACCACCGACGTTGACAGCCCCACGGCCAGCGCCACCGGCGGCACCATCAATTACGTGACCCGCCGTCCGGCCCGCGACTTCGGCGTCATCCTCCAGCCGTCGCTCGGCGAGGACAACTACCGTCGCTTCTTCGGCCTGATCGACTCCGGCGAGATCGGCCCGTTCGAGACCCGCGCCTGGCTGGCCGCTTCCTACACCAAGTACGACAAGCACCGCGGTCCGGGCGGCATGGACAAGCAGCAGTACAACGGCGGCGTCTTCCAGCCCCTGGGCGACAACGGCGATTTCGTCGGCCTGTCGTTCAACTGGAACCGCAACCGCAACAACTTCATCAACCGCATCAGCATCGACGGCTTCAACGCCGGCGTCATTGGTCCGGAATATGACGCCACCCCCGGCGGCAGCAACTTCTACGGCCTGCGGATCAACCCCTCCAACACCGGCAACATCCGCGGTCAATCACGCTTCAGCCTCGGCGACAGCGTGACCCTGACGGTCGACCCGACCTTCCAGTACGTCATGGCCAACGGCGGCGGCAGCCAGACCATCCGTGAGACCGACCCGCGCCTGCAAGGGTCGTTCTACAACAGCGCCACGCCCACCGCGTTCGGCGTTGACCTGAACAACGACGGCGACATCAACGACACCGTTCGTCTGTACTCGCCCTCCAACACCAACACCCGCCGCTACAGCGTCACCAGCTCGCTGATCTGGGACATCAACGACACTAACCGCCTGCGCGTCGCCTATACCTGGGACTACGGGCGTCACCGTCAGACCGGTGAGTTCAGCAAGCTGGCCGCCAACGGCCATCCCGTGAACGTGTTCTCGGGCAAGGACGGCTACGGCACGCCGATCAAGACCCTGGACGGTCAGATCTTCCAGAAGCGTGACCGCTTCTCGATCGCCATCCTCAACCAGATCGCCCTGCAGTACGTCGGCCGTTTCTTCGACGAAAAGCTGTTCGTCGATGTCGGCCTGCGCGCGCCTTTCTTCAAGCGCGAGCTGAACAACTACTGCTACCAGGAAGACACCTTCAACGCCTACTGCGGCAATCTGAGCCAATCTGACGTCAACGATGCTGCGGGCCTTCCTGCTCCCGGCGCACCGGTGAAGTTCGAGCGCAAGTACGACAAGGTTCTTCCGAACGTCGGCCTCACCTGGCGCTTCGACGACAACCAGTCGGTCTACGCCAACTATTCGGAAAACCTCTCGGCCCCCCGCACCGACGATCTCTATGACCGTCTGCCGGCCAGCCCCGAGCCGGAAACCTCCAAGCAGGTCGACGTCGGCTACCGCTTCTCGGCCGGCAATGTGATCTTCCAGGCCTCGGCCTACCGGTCCGACTTCAGCAACTACATCATCCGCGCCATCACCAACATCAACGGTGAAGACATCGCCACCTCGATCAACGTCGGCGGCGTCAGCCGTTGGGGTATCGATGGCCAGATCGGTTGGGAGCCGATCGACAACCTGTCGCTCTTCGCTTCGGCCGCCTACATCAACGCCGAGTTCGACGACAACGTGCCCGGCACCGCCGCGGGTTCTGTGCGTCTGACCAAGGGCAAGAAACTGCCTGAGGTTCCGGAACGCCAGGTCGCCGCTCGCGCCCAGTACCAGATCGCCGGCTTCACCTTCGGCCTGCAAGGCAAGTGGGTCGACGAGCGCTATACCAACGCCATCAACGACGAAAAGACCCCTGCCTACACGGTCTGGGATCTGGACCTCCGCTACGACCTGGACGGCCTTGGCCTGAAGCGCAGCTGGGTCCAGGTGAACGTCACCAACCTGTTCGACGAAGAGTACATCGGTGACATCTCCACCGATATCGTCGGCAACCGCTTCGGCAGCCTGGGCGCGGCCCGGACCGCCCAGATCACCCTGCGGACCCAGTTCTAGGGTTCAACGGTATCCAAAGACGGGAAAGGGCGGTCCTCACGGGCCGCCCTTTTTCTATGGGTGCAGTCCTGCGGCCCACCCGAGGCGTTGACGTCTCAAGGCAGGGGTTTCACCGGATCCCTCGGCGCCGGGCGGAAGTCCTCGCCCAGGATCAGCACGCCCCGCCGGATGCGTTTGCGATCAAGCCGGGCCCGGCTGACTTCAAGGGTTTTGGCCCGGGCAAAGTCGCTCGAGATCAGGCCGACCCGTCGCGCCATTTTCGCGTCTGCATCCTCATCGGTCTTCACCTCGGCGGCGGTGACCACCAGCACCCGTTCGCCAAAGGCGCGGGTCAACGGCGCCTCCGCCTCCGCCTGATTGCCGGGGTGGTCGCCGCTGAGCCAGATCTTCAGGGGCGGCGCGCCGGGGCGGGAAAAGAAGTCGCGGCCATAGTAGGCCATGCTGTTGAACAGGAAGCGGTCATCGACGGCGATGGCGGTCAGGCCGCGATCGGCCATCTCGACCTGCGCCCGGCGAATGGTCGCCTGGGTGGTGGCGTCCCAGCCCTTGAGCCGCTTGAAGCTGTTGGCGAGGCCAAGCGATTCGGCCGTCCGGGGCGAGACCGCGCAGACGATGAGCACCAACGCCAGAACCGCCTGGAGACCGAGGGCGGTGAACACCGGCCATCGCGGACGCCATTTCATCACAAGGCCCGCCGCCAGCACGGCGCCGCCGACGTAGGCGGCCGCCGCCCAGTTGGCGTTGGCGCGGGTCAGGAAGGCCTGGATGGTGACGATGACGATCGGCGGCGCGGTCCAGCACAGCAGCATGACCTCCGTTCGGCCCAGCCGGCGACGGGCCGCCATCACCGCCGCGGCGATCAGGACGATGAAGAACAGGCCGAAGACCCCAAATTGCTCAGCCAGCAGACGGAGCATTTCGACCACATCGAACTTCAGGCCGGAACTGAAGCTGGCATTGGAGGCCGTATGGCCGACCGTTTCAAAGCCATGCAGCGCGTTCCAGACGATGTTCGGCGCGATGACAATGAGGAAGACGCCGGTGGCGACGGCGGCCAGTCGCCATGACCACGCCTTCCGCGCCTCGCGGTCGAGGGTCAGATGCAGGGCGATTCCGAGGACGGCGTAAATGGCCGCGTATTTCGACAGCATGCCCAGCCCCAGAGCCGCGCCGAGCCCGGCGGCCGTCAGCATCGGGCGCTTCGCGGAGGGAAGGTCGACGTAGGCCAACAGGGCGATACTCAGAAAGCACAGCAGCAGGGTATCTGTGGAGATGACCCCGCTCGAGACCGCGACGCCCGGCATCAGTTGATAGATCAGCAGGGAGAGCAATCCGGTCCACGGCCCATAGAGTCGCCGCCCCACGGAAAACAGCACCAGGCCCGTCACGGCATGGAACAGCGGGGATCCGAGCCTCACAAAAGCCTCTGAATCGCCACCGATCGCTGTGGTCAGATGGATCACCCAGGCCACCATCGGCGGCTTTGAAAAGTATCCCGCCTCAAGCGTTCGAGACCAAAGCCAGTACTGCGCTTCGTCCGGATAAAGCTCGAGGGGGGTAGAAAAAATCGCCAGCAGCCTCAGCCCTGTAACAAGCAGGGTTGCAGCGAGAGCGAACCGCCAGGGTCTCTCAAGCTCCATTCGATCACGGATTGAATGATGTTCAGACGGCACGCGATGTTTCCCGGATTTTTGTCATGGCTGGCTGCGAGGACCCCTACTTTATCACAATCTATTCTTTAAGCAGGTCATGATTTCGTCAGTGTCGCATAGTTGCGACAAGGCCCCTCAATTCGCTAACGGCATGTAAACAGCGTCTTGTGTCTGTATTCGGCCCTTTTAGAAGGGTCTTCGCAGTGGCCGGGCCAGTTTCCCGTCACCAAAGCTTTGCAAACCGGCGCTAAGGGGCGCTCAAGTCCGGCAGAACGGGAGCCAAAATAGGGCGCCCGTCGGGATCTTAGGGGATACAAATGAGACTGAACAAACGCGCCATTCTGGCGTCAACCGCTCTGGTCGGCAGCCTCCTCGCCGCCTCCGGCGCTTTCGCCCAATCGACCGGTACGGCCGAGGTCGAAGAAGTCGTGGTCACCGGCGCGACCGGTCCGAAGAACCTCGAGGGCGCGATCGTCGCCGAATCGGCCGCCAAGAGCCGCTCGACCCTGACCGAGGACTTCATCGAGACCCAGACCGCCGGTCAGACCGTCCTGCAGACGCTGAACATCCTGCCGGCCGTCAACTTCACCAACAACGACGCCTACGGCAGCAGCGGCGGCGACGTGGTCATCCGCGGCTTCGACTCGCAGCGCATCTCGCTCAACGTCGACGGCATCCAGCTGAACGACACCGGCAACTACGCCATCTATTCCAACCAGCAGCTCGACCCGGAACTGATCAGCAAGGTCAGCACCAACCTCGGCACCACCGACGTTGACAGCCCCACGGCCAGCGCCACCGGCGGCACCATCAACTACGTGACCCGTCGTCCGGCCCGCGAGTTCGGCGTCATCCTTCAGCCGTCGATCGGCGACGACAACTACCGCCGCTTCTTCGGCCTGGTCGATACCGGCGACATCGGTCCCTTCGAGACCCGCGCCTGGCTGGCCGCCTCCTACACCAACTACGACAAGTTCCGTGGTCCCGGTGAACTGGAGAAGACCCAGTACAACGGCGGCGTGTATCAGCCCCTGAGCGGCAGCGACTTCGTCGCCCTGTCGTTCAACTGGAACGAAAACCGCAATAACTTCTACAACCGCACCAGCATCGACAACTTCAATGCCGGCCTGCCGCTGACCAACGAATACGACGCGACCTGCACGGTCGACGCCGCCAAGACGTTCAGCACCTGCGGCAACTACTTCAACACCCGCATCAACCCGTCCAACACCGGCAACATCCGCGGCCAGTCGCGCTTCAGCCTCGGCGACAGCGTGACCCTGACGGTCGACCCGACCTTCCAGTACGTCATGGCCAACGGCGGCGGCACCAGCACGATCCGTGAAACCGATCCCCGCCTGCAGGGTTCGTTCTACAACACCGCCACGCCCACCGCGTTCGGCGTTGATCTGAACGGCGACGGCGACATCGGCGACACCGTTCGTCTGTACTCGCCCTCGAACACCAACACCCGTCGCTACAGCGTCACCAGCTCTCTGATCTGGGACATCAACGACACCAACCGCCTGCGCGTCGCCTATACCTGGGACTACGGGCGTCACCGCCAGACCGGCGAGTACAGCAACCTGTCGGCCACCGGTAACCCCGTCGACGTGTTCTCCGGCAAGGACGGCTACGGCAAGGCGATCAAGACCCTCGACGGTCAGATCTTCCAGAAGCGTGACCGCTTCTCGGTCGCCATCCTCAACCAGATCGCCCTGCAGTACGTCGGTCGCTTCTTCGACGAAAAGCTGTTCGTCGACGTCGGCCTGCGCGCGCCCTTCTTCAAGCGTGAGCTGAACAACTACTGCTACCAGCAGGACACGTTCAACGCCTACTGCGGCAATCTCTCCTCCGCTGAAGTCGACTTCGCCACGACCGGCCCGCTCCCGGGCAGCCCGGTGAAGTTCGAGCGCAAGTACGACAAGGTTCTGCCGAACGTCGGCCTGACCTGGCGCTTCGACGACAACCAGTCGGTCTACGCCAACTACTCGGAAAACCTCTCGGCCCCCCGCACCGACGATCTCTATGACCGTCTGCCGGCCGATCCGGATCCGGAAACCTCCAAGCAGATCGACGTCGGCTACCGCTTCTCGGCCGGCAACGTGATCTTCCAAGCCTCGGCCTATCGCTCGGACTTCAGCAACTACATCATCCGCGCCATCACCAACATCAACGGTGAAGACATCGCCACCTCGATCAACGTCGGCGGCGTCAGCCGTTGGGGTATCGATGGCCAGATCGGTTGGGAGCCGATCGAAAACCTGTCGCTCTTCGCCTCGGCCGCCTACATCAACGCCAAGTTCGACGATAACGTGCCTGGCACGGCTGTCGGCTCGGTGATCAAGACCAAGGGCAAGATTCTGCCTGAGGTTCCGGAACGCCAGGTCGCCGCTCGCGCCCAGTACCAGATCGCCGGCTTCACCTTCGGCCTGCAAGGCAAGTGGGTCGACGAGCGCTACACCAACGCCGTCAACGACGAAAAGACCCCCGCCTACACCGTGTGGGATCTGGACGTCCGCTACGACCTGGACGGCCTCGGCCTGAAGAACAGCTGGGTCCAGCTGAACGTCTCCAACCTGTTCGACGAAGAGTACATCGGTGACATCGCCACCGACATCGTCGGCAACCGCTTTGGCGGCCTTGGCGCCCCCAAGACCGCCCAGGTCACCCTGCGGACCGCCTTCTAAGGTCCAACGGTATCTGAAGACGGGAAAGGGCGGTCCTCACGGGCCGCCCTTTTTCTTTGCGCCGCTGACGGGCGCGAGATTCAATTTCCACGCGTCTGGCGCCTTGACGTCAGGCTTCCGGAGGGCCACTTGCCCCGCCCCATGAGCACCCCGTCCGTCATCCCCGCCGAATGGTCCCCTCACCGCGCGATGTGGCTGGGTTTTCCCAGCCATGGCGAGTACTGGCTGGACAATCTCGAGCCCGCCCGCGCCGAGGTCGCCGCGCTTGCCCGCGCCATGGCCGGTCCCGGCGGCGAGCGCGTGCGTCTGATGGTCTGCGGCGACGAGGCCGAGGCAAACGCCCGCGCCCGCCTGGACGACGCCTCCGGCATCGAGATCGTCCGCGGCCAGTTCGGCGACATCTGGCTGCGCGACACCGGGCCGATCTTCACCGACGACGGCCGGGCGCTGGGCTTTGAGTTCAACGGCTGGGGCGGCAAGTACGAGATGGAGGGCGATGATCAGGTCGCCGCCCAGATCGCCGCCGCCGCCGGCGCGCCGCTGGTGCACAACGACTTTGTGCTTGAGGGCGGGGCCCTGGACCACGATGGTCACGGCACCGTCCTGACCACCCGTCAGTGCCTGACCAATCCCAACCGCAATCCCGGCTGGAACGGCTCGGAAGCCGAGGCCGAAGCGGCTCTGGCCCGGTCGATGGGGGCCCGCAAGGTGCTCTGGCTGGGCGACGGCCTGGCCCGGGACCACACCGACGGCCATGTCGACAATCTGGCCCGCTTCGTTGCGCCCGGCGTCGTCGCCTGTCCGATCGCCTGGGGCCGCCGCGACCCCAACGCCGATCTCTATGACGAGAGCGCCCGGATGCTGGGGGCGATGTCCGACGCGCGCGGCCAGCGGCTGCAGGTCATGCGCATCCCCTCGCCCGGCTGGACCACGGACGGCGACGGCGAGATGGTCCCGGCCAGCCACATGAACTTCATCGTCACCAACCAGGCGGTGATCTGCCCGACCTATGACGAGAAGGCCGCCGCCTTCGCCCTGGATGCGTTGTCCAGCCTGTTCCCCGAGCGCAAGGTCATCGGCCTTCCCTCGTCCGCCATCCTGACCGGCGGCGGATCCTTCCACTGCATCACCCAGCAGGAGCCGGCCTGATGTCCAGAACCCTGAGCCTTGCCGCCCTTCAGACCCACTACGGGATGGACCTGGACGATAATCTCAAGCGCACGGAGGACCTGATCCGTCAGGCCGCCGCCGCCGGGGCGCAGGTGATTCTGCCTTCGGAGCTGCTGCAGGGCCCCTATTTCTGCGTCACCCAGGAAGAGCGCTGGTTCGCCAGCGCAAAGCCCTGGCGCGAGCATCCGGTGGTCAAGGCTCTGGCGCCGCTGGCCGGGGAGCTGGGCGTGGTCATCCCGATCTCGATCTTCGAGCGCGAGGGCCCGCATTACTTCAACAGCCTGGTGATGGCGGATGCGGACGGCTCGCTGATGGGCGTCTACCGCAAGAGCCACATCCCCGACGGCCCCGGCTATCAGGAGAAGTACTACTTCCGCCCCGGCGACACCGGCTTCAAGGTCTGGGACACCCGGCACGGGAAGATCGGCGTCGGCATCTGCTGGGACCAGTGGTACCCGGAAGCGGCGCGGGCGATGGCCCTGATGGGGGCGGACGCCCTGCTCTATCCCACGGCCATCGGCAGCGAGCCGCATGACCCGACCCTCGACACCGCGCTGCCCTGGCGCCGGGCCATGCAGGGCCATGCGGTCAGCAATGTGATCCCGGTGGTCGGGGCCAACCGTATCGGTTTCGAGCCCTGGGACAACTACCCGACCGGCGGACAGCAGTTCTACGGCAACTCCTTCATTGCCGACCATCGCGGCGATCTGGTCGGGGACATGGGTCAGGACGAGGAGGGTTTCACCAGCGTCAGCTTCGACCTCGACTATCTGGACACCCATCGCGCCGCCTGGGGCTTCTTCCGCGACCGGCGGCCGGAGCTGTACGGGGCTCTCTCAAGCCCCCGGCCCGCCTGATCCGATGATCGAGACCCCGCGCCTGATCCTGCGCGGCTGGCGCGCAGATGACCTGGATCCCTGGGTGGCGATGAATGCCGACCCGGAAGTCATGCGGTTCTTTCCGGCGATCCAGACGGCGGAGGAGAGCCAAGCGATGATGGCGCGGAATCAGGCCCATATCGACCAGAACGGTTTCGGCCTATGGGCGGTCGAGCGGCGCGAGGATGGGGCTTTCCTGGGCTTTACGGGCCTTGCCGTGCTGAAGGACATCAACCCCCTGTTTCCGGGCGTTGAGGCCGGCTGGCGACTGGCGGCGCACGCCTGGGGGCAGGGCTATGCCTCGGAAGCGGCCACGGCGGCCATCGAGGATGGCTTCCGACGCTGCGACCTCGCCCGCATTGTCGCCTTTACCGCTGTCCCCAACCTGCCATCGCAGACGGTGATGCGGCGGATCGGCATGACCCGGCGGGAGGATCTGGATTTCGATCATCCCGTCCTGCCGAAGGGCCATATGCTGGAGCGGCATCTGGTCTGGGATATTTCGCACCCCTGAAGCGCGCGGCGTGACGGCCGTCACGAGGACTGGCCTGTCCAACCTGCTTGCCTGCGTTGCCCGAGTGCGGGCCGAGCCGGCGATCCCGCCGACCGAGCAGTTGGCAGCAGGACAATCCCATGGCCGAGTCCCCCCTCAAGGCGCCCGCAACGGATACGCCCAATGCCGATGAAGCCACGCTGAGCGATTTCATCGGCAACTTCCACAAGACCCTGCCTCATGATCAGGCCGGGCAGGTCTTCCCCGCGGACTATCAGACCTTCAGCCAGATCGCCCGGGGCGTGCACCCGACGTTCGGCGGCGACTTCGACGAGACGCCGCGCGGCCAGGGAACCGCCACCCCCTCAACCCATCCGACCCCCGCCAACCAGGCGCCGTTCCTGAAGACCCCGCCGGATGTGGCCCGGCTGACCAGCCCGCAAGCCGGGCGCGCCATGAGCGACCTTCTCGGACCGGACCCTTTGCAGCTGACCATGCCGCCGGCTCCGGGCGTGCGGAGCGATTCCACGGCGGCGGAAATCTCCGAACTGTTCTGGATGGCCAGACTTCGCGACACCCCGTTTGACGATTTCAACAGCGACGGCGTCGTCGCCCAGGCCGTGCAGGGCCTGAAGGCCAATTTCACAACGGCCCTGGCCTCGGGAGGGGGGGACCCTGGCGCGCTCCAGCTCGGGCGCGACCTGCCCGACGCCGGCGGTCAGCTGAACCTGACCGGCAAGACGCTGTTTCGCCTGGGCCTCAAGGACGAGGAGTTCGGCCCTCTGGTCAGCCAGTTCATGCTGCAGGATCTGAATTACGGCGCCCAGCTGATCCGGCAGGTGCAGATCCCCTACCGCAAGGATCGCAACTATCTGGTCAAGTTCAGCGACTGGCTGCGTGTCCAGAACACCGGGTCCGACGCCTACGGCCAGAGCTACGGAACGGCCAACAATTTCGACGATGACCCCGGCTACTTCGAGACCCCCAAAAAGCGGTTCCGCATCCGCAACATGCGTGACCTCGCACGGTTCGTGAACCGCGACGCCCTGCACCAGGCCTATTTCAACGCCGCCCTGCAACTGGCCGGCTGGGACGCCGACGTCGACTGCGGAAATCCCTACCGCCAATACAAGCGCCAGGCCAAGTTCGCCTCCCTGGGCGGGCCCGACCTGCTGGCGCTGGTCTCGGAGGTCGCTTCGCGGGCCCTGAAGGTCGTCTGGCGACAGAAGTGGCAGGTGCACCGTCGCCTGCGGCCGGAAGCCTATGGCGGCCTGATGCAGGTGCAGAAGATCGGGGCCATCGGCAAGAACGGCAAGGTGATCCAGCAGATCGATCACGGCCTGCCGGACTGGCTGTTCTCGACCGGCGGGGTGGCCTGGGCTCACGAACGCTACGGGACCTACCTGCTGCCGATGGCCTATTCGGCGGGCAGTCCGCCGCATCCGGCCTACGGGGCGGGGCATGCCACCGTCGCCGGCGCCTGCGTAACGATCCTCAAGGCCTGGTTCGATGAGAGCAAGGCGTTCAAGGACATCCTCAAGCCGACGTCCGGCGCCGACCCCTCGCCGTTCGGGGACAACGCCGGCCCGCAGATTGTCGAGCCCGGCGCCCATGCCGCTGGTCAGCCGCTCAAACCCTACACCGGCGCTGATCGCAACAAGATGACCGTCGGCGGTGAACTGAACAAACTGGCGGCCAATGTCGCCATGGGCCGCAGCATGGGCGGCGTTCACTTCCGCTCCGACAACAGCCGCAGCCTGAGGCTGGGCGAACAGATCGCCACAGTCATGCTGGCCCGGCTGACCAGGACCTACAAGGAGGCCGGACTGACGTTCAGCTACACCAGCTTTGACCGTCAGAGCGTCAAGATCACCCCCGCCGGCGTCACCGTCACCGGCCCGAATGCCGCGGCGCTTCAGGCCCTCTATCTGGCGATCCTCTAGGGGGCTGGAGGCTGGGAGGCTGGAGGCTGGGGGGC